>Ga0308163_10000647_pt1 | contig 53417 bp, 57 predicted proteins | sample PhyTR1_FD_201037 | JGI IMG/M metagenome (GOLD analysis project Ga0308163, IMG submission 201037) | Phyllosphere microbial communities from UC Gill Tract Community Farm, Albany, California, United States - DLSLT.R1 | ecosystem: Host-associated > Plants > Phyllosphere > Unclassified | place: USA...
CTCCGAGGCCGGCCGCCCCGAGCGGCACCGGCTGGTGGGCGAGATCCTCGGCGAGCACTCCTACGACGACCGGTTCGCGCTCGGCCTCGACATCCTGATCGCCGGCATCGAGTCGCGCATCGCCCACACCGCCTGATCAGAATCGCCCGAGAACCTGCAGGGATTCCGGTCTGCTCTGCAGCGCTCCAATTGATGGCGCAGCTGCAGCGGTTGCAGCCGATCCCCCGCGACTGAGTGCGGGCGGGCCAGCCGCTGTCTAGTCGGGTGCCGATGGTGGCGGTGCTCGCGCGCGTGTTCGCGCTCCAAGTTCTGAAATCTAGAAGACTCAGTGGGACCTGAAGAGCTTGCTGACCAGTCGAGTTGCAACCAGCGAGGCCGGCGTTGAAACAACAACGGCGATGATGGAATTGACGAGGTAGGCCGAGCCAAAACCTGGACCGAAGCCGAGGTTGTAAACCGTCAGAACAAAGCCCAGGGGAATGGTGACCAGAATCGAGTTTAGTAACGCGAATAAAAGTTCATTGGCGATCTTGTTCCGAAGCATGTAGTCGCTACCCTCTTTCACTTCGCGCGCCGTCTCGGGCTTTTGGGGCCAAATCCCCTCGAGGGGTATGTAGCCGTATGGCCGCTACTGTCATGTTGCACTCGGTCTGCCTTGGTGTCCAATGAAACGATTTGCTAACTGCCATCTCGAAAAGTGATACTATGACACATGGATGTTCGTCAGCTTGAATACTTCGTCGCCGTTGCAGAAGAGCACAATTTCGGACGAGCGGCAGAACGGCTGCATGTCGTCCAGTCAGCGGTCTCAGCTGGAGTTCGTTCCCTGGAACGGGATCTGGGGGCTTCGCTTTTTGCGCGAGGCAATAGGCGCAGTGTCCTGACGGATGCAGGAGAGGCCTTACTTCCCCGAGCGCTAATAGCGATCGACGCTATGCGAGACGCGCAAGACGCTGTGGGCGAGGTAAGCGGAGGCCTGCGCGGCACACTGCGAATAGGGACATTGACCTCCGTCCCACTGTTTGACGTACCCGCTGCGCTCGGCGAATTTCACCATCAACACCCAAGGGTAAGGCTCGTAACAGGAGATACAGCAGCTGGCTCGACGGGGCTTGTCGCGGCACTTCTGGCTCACCAACTTGATCTCGCCTTCGTGGCTCTGTCCGGCCAAACACCCGTCGGCATTGACGTGACGGTCCTTGGGCGCTCACGCCTTGGTATTGCGCTTCCCCCGGGACATCGGCTTTCGGATCACCCACGGATCAGTCTTCGCGAACTCTCGAATGATGATTTTATTGATTTGCCACCTGGATTCGGCAATCGTGAGCTGGTCGATCGCGCCTGCTCGTCGCTTGGCTTTCGCAGACGCGTGGTGCTTGAAATTACTGACATCGGCACTGCGACGTCGTACGTTCAGCACGGTCTGGGGATCGCGGTTCTACCTGTTTTCCTCCTGTATGATGTGCCAGGAATAACTGTGGCTGAGATCGCAGACGAACCCCTTTGGTGGTCATTCGGGGTGGCGTGGTCTTCAACTCGACCACTAGCTGCCGCTGGTGCCGCTCTCCTAAGGATCATTCAGGAAATGCCAGAAGCAGAGTTACCTGGGGAAGCCAACCACGTCGGGCGGAGCATCGTGACCTCGCGCGAGCAAGGCGTCACTCCCGATTGACACGGATCTCTCGGTTGGCTGTAGCGGCCGAAGCGACGAATGAGGAATCCGAAGCAGTTGTCGTTCGCTGCGGCTGATCCTGGGAGAAACTTCGTTAGCGCTCGACGCGCCACGGCTCACAACCCGGTCCGCGCCGTCGGCAGTTCGTCCGAAGGGCAGGGTCGCAATGTGCGAGCACGCTTCCATGCCTCGCGCGTTTGTGCGTGCATCAGTCCGGCCGTGTCGGAGCTAATGAGAAGCGCGGAGTCGACCAGCTCCGCGCCTCTTATGGTCATCGTTACTGGGCGGGACGCACCCCGACGGTGAGGAGGAGATTCGCGCAGGGGCGTTGGTCACCACTCGCGATGAGGACCGCCAGGTCGGCGCCGCGGGCGAGGTCGTAGAACTCCCACCGGCCTGCGCTGCCGATTTCGAGTGCGTCGCCGAAAGCCTTCTGATAACCGGCGTGCGGCGGGGCAAGCTCGTCTGCTTCGTTTCGCATGGTGAGAGCCGCCTCGATCGGCATCGTCTTCCGGAGGACTTCGAGGACCTGGTCGACGGTCAGTAGACCAGGCGCCACGTTGAGGTACACGCTTGTCGAGTTGGGGCCGCCCGCGGTAGAGAACGGATAGTTCGCGTCCGCGATGAGAACCTTCGAACCGTGTCCGGCGCGGGCGAGGGCCTCGAGTAGCGGCGGGTGAGTGAGGTGCGTGGTGAGCATCAGGAGCCGTATCCGTTCTCGCCGGGGATGGTCCCGTCGACGTCCCAAAGGTCGAGCCAGGAGTCGGCGCTCTCCCAGAGGAACACCTGCCCCTTGATGAGCCGGTTGTTTCGCTCGGCGGATCGAAGGCGCTCAATCTCGACGGGGGTAAGTGGGTCTGTTGTGGCGGCTTCGAGGTTCGCGGCCAGCTGATGCGGCTTCACCGAGAATGGGATCGGGACTTGGCCGCGGGCCACCGCCCACTTCAAGCAGATTGCCGTGGGATGCACGCCGTGTGCCCTGGCGATGTCGACCACGATGGGATGTTCGATGTCGACGACGTCGTCCTCGGTGCGGTCCCGTTCCGGCCTTGACGGCGACCCCATCGGTGAATACCCGATGGGTTGAATGTCGTGATCGACGCAGAACTGGAAGAGCTCAGGCTGTTGGAAGCAGGGATGCAGCTCCATCTCGTTCAGCGCCGGAGGGACGGTCGCGTCGCGGAGGACGAGGCGGAGCTTCGAGATCGTCATGTTCGACGTGCCCAGGTGTCGGATCAGCCCCTGGTCGACGAGGGCTTCGAGTCGCTGCCACAACCGCATGAACCGCTCATGGTTGTACGGAGCGGCTTGCGGGTCGCGGGCATCGGTGTCCGCGTGCGGAGCGTGCGAGTTCGGGAACGGCCAATGCACGAACAACGCGTCGAGGTACTCGACCCCCAAGTCGTTGACGCTCTGTCGAACCGAGCGTTCGGCGTCATCAGGTTCGTGCGCGTCATTCCAAACCTTCGACATGACGAAGAACTCACTGCGGTCGGTTGTGGTGAACGCCACGCGCAGTGCTTCGCCGACCTCTGCTTCGTTGCCGTACACGGCGGCACAGTCGATGAGACGATAGCCGGCTCGGATGCCATCGGCGACGGCCTGCGCGACTTGCGCTGGGCCGTAGCGGTCGGATCCGAATGTGCCGAGCCCGACCGGCGGGACCTCAGCTCCTGAACGGAGCCGACGCGCGGTCCTTGGGAATCCGGCCGGGGCCGACACCTGGGTTGCTCCCATGACACTTGCTCCTTTACAAAACGTTTCGTGTTGAGAATACGGCCGCCGCTGCCGGCATGCAAGGGTGGTTCGATGGTGTTGTTTGCATGAGCGCTGGTAAGGACGTAACGTTTCGTCTGTTCCTGACGAACCCTTGAGAGGACGACGAAGTGCTCGCCGCATACCTACCGGGCAACAGCACGGTGACCCTGGCCGAGATCGAGACGCCTGAACCCGGCCCAGGGGAGGTGCTCCTCGCGATGCGAGCCTCAACGATTTGCGGCAGCGACCTCCGGGCGATTTACCGCGAACACCTCGGCGAGGGCCCCGAGGCCTACCAGGACGTCGTCGCCGGACATGAGCCTGCCGGCGAAGTGGTCGCGGTCGGCCCCAACGTGCACAACCTCAGCATCGGCGACCGCGTCGTCGTGTACCACATCAGCGGATGCGGCCTCTGCGACGAGTGCCGCAAGGGCTACCAAATCAGCTGCACGTCGCCGTCGCGAGCGGCGTACGGCTGGCAGCGGAACGGCGGTCACTCCGACTTCCTGATTGCATCAGAACGCGACGCACTGAAGCTGCCTGACAGCCTTAGCTTCCTCGACGGCGCATGCGTCGCCTGCGGATTCGGGACCGCGTACGAGGCGCTCTGCCGCGTCGACGTGTCTGGCCGCGATGAGGTTCTCATCGTCGGCCTCGGACCGGTTGGGCAGGCGGCGGGACTTCTGGCGAAGGCGATGGGCGCATCGAAGGTCATCGGCGTCGACGTCAGCGACGAGCGTCGGCAGCTTGCGCTGGGGATGGGTGCCATCGACGAAGCTCTCGCCGCGAACGACGCCGGTGACGCCCGCCGCAACGTCGACGTGGCAGTTGATTGCTCGGGCTCTGGTCCCGGGCAGCTCACGGCGATCAAGAACACTCGCCGGTGGGGCAGGGTCGCGCTCGTCGGCGAAGGCGGCCAGCTGACCGTGGACGTGAGCGAGGAACTCATCCACCGCCAGCTCACGGTCCACGGCTCATGGGTCACCTCTACCGTCCGTATGGCGGAGCTGCTTGACAAGCTCGACAAGTGGGGGCTTCACCCGGCTACTGTCGTCACCGACACGTTTGCGCTGCGAGACGCATCGGCAGCTTACGAGCTTGCGAACGCCGGGGGCGTCGGCAAGGTCGGCATCGTCTGGGACGAATGACGCTCCGCTGGGCGCGCGGGCCCGCGCGCCCAGCATCGCGCAGCGCGAAGGGAGAATGAACCGTGGCGACCTACAAGGACATCCAGACCCGCACCGGACTCTCACTCGCGACGATCTCGAAGCACTTCAACGGAAAACCGATCCGAGAAGCCAACCGAATCGCCATCGAAGCGGCTGTCCTGGAGCTTGACTACCGAGTCAACGCGATGGCCAGCAATCTGCGCAGCGGCCGAACCCGAACCGTCGGCGTCCTCCTGCCTTCGCTCGAGAACGGCTTCCACATGTCGATCGTGGCCCGAGTCGAACGTGTCCTCCGCACACATGGAGTCAGCGTCATCGTCAGCTCAACCGAGGAAGAATCGCCGGACAGCACGGCGCTCGACAGCCTCCTCCGCCGACAGGTGGACGCCCTACTCACCGTTCCAGGCCACGAGGCAGAGAAGGCACTCGCAGCCGTTGCCGCCCAACGAGTTCCGGTCGTCTGCTTGGACTGGGACCCCGACCGGCCCGAGTTAGACCTCGTCACTATCGACAACGAAGCAGCGGGACGCCTCGCCGCTCGACACCTCCACGATCACGGCCACCATCGCATAGCCCTGATCGGAGGGGACGACTCCATCCCCACCGCTCGGGACCGTCGACGCGGCTTCGTCACCACGCTGCGTGAAGTCGGAGCGCCTGTCGACGATCAGTTTCTGATGGCGGGCCCACTCACCGTCGAACACGGTCGAAGCGCCATGCACGCCTTGCTGGCGCTTGACATGCGACCAACCGCCGTCTTCACCACGAACGCTGAACTGACCATCGGGGCCGTGATCGCGCTCAACGAGTCAAGTCTCCGCCTCGGAGCCGACGTTTCAATCATCGGTTTCGATAGCAGCGACATCGCCAAGGTGACGCAGCCACGGCTCACCGTCATCGCTCAACCGGTGGACCAAATCGCCGCCGCTGTCGCCGACCTGGTCCTCAGCCGACTGCACTCCACAGCAGGGCAACCGCAGCACCGTCGCTTCTCAGCAGAACTGGCAATCGGCGCTTCAGTCGCGGACATCAAAACATCGGGTCCGCCAGGAGCCACGCATCGCACACCATGACCTCAGGAGAGCCATGAACGCCACGCCGCCCACCATCCTCGAGGGAACTCTGCAAGCACCACCCGCACGAGTGTTCCGCGCCTGGACCACCAGCGCCGACATTGCTCAGTGGTGGCACCCCAACGACGCAGATGTCGTCCCCGGGTCCATGGAAGCAGACCCCCGCGAAGACGGTGTGCTCACCTTGGTGCTCCGCGAAGCGGACACCCACGACGTCCGCCGGCTCGTCGGCCGTTACATTGCACTGGACGAGCCGCACTTCGTCGAAGTGGAGTACGGGTACGGAACGGAGCGGCACCGCATCACCGCAAGCATGGAGCCGCACGAAGTCGGCACACACCTCACCATCGCGCTGCGCTTCGACGCCAGCGATGACGTCGCACCTCACCTTGCTCGAGGCTGGTCTGAGGCGCTGCGAGCGCTCGGGCGCCTCGTCGCGAGCCACGCTGATGACGCTTGATTCGTGAACCACAAGTTCGAAGTCCGATACGTGATCGACAGGTGCGTCTGCGCCGACGTCGTGATTGATCCTCCGATGCAAGAGCTGGACCGCCTGCTGCATCAGCTGCGCCGTCCTGTTTTGCCAATACTTTCGAGTCTCTTCGGACGTGTGTAATCTATATTACAAGGAACCAACCCCCTCCCGCATGGAAAGAATTCTAAGACAGTTTGCACGATGAATAGGTCCTCTAATCGTCCGCGACGGGATGATTCCTCGTCCTGGGGGGATCTGATCCTGATCTGGGTCTTGATCGTGGTTGGCATCTTCGCGGTCATCGGCTCTGCCGGGTACGTATTCAACGAGAATCTTCGCGCGTATGCGCTCTGCGCAGATCATCAGCAACCGGTGTGTTCCGAAGCTGGCTGGTTCGGTAGTATGGCGTTTTCGCTGAGTGGTGGAATTGTCGCGGTGACTTCGGGTGCATTTTTCGGCTTACGCCAATACGGGAATGGGCGGCGAGGTGCCTGGATCCCGTTACTTGTGATAGTCGCGATATTTGCGCTGACGATCCTAGCAACTACCTATCTCAAAATAGCGCTGCCTCTGTGAGGTAAGGCGCAGTATCGACGTCAAGGACAACAGTCGGCCGCCCCGAGGAGTGGCCGGCTGTTTCGCACGGGGGAGCGGCGCTAGTGTGCACCGCCATATGCCTCGCGGACGGCCTGGCGGATGCGTCCGCGCGAGGAGACCTTGACCGTGCGCCCACTCGCGGATCTTCGCGAGCTCCTCGGAGTTTTCGCGCTTCGGCGTACTGCTGGCTGCGGTCCGACCAGTGCGGCCGTTTACCTTTCGAGCGGCGGCAACGTACTCGGAGAACGCGTCGCGGTGCGCGTATGAGTCGTCAGCGGAGTCACACTGTGACTGATTGTGTAGCACTTCTCGCGCTCCTAGTCTCGCTCTTCGGCGCGACGGGTCGCCTACCAAAACACCGGGCAGGTGGCACGGCGGGCACCCCGGAGAGCATGCGGCATTCGGTGCTTGACCAGTTCGCACTTCGACTCGCGCTGGAAGCGCTGCGCCATCCAGAAAAAATTCCCTAGGTGGGCCGCGGCCGTTATCGAGCTTGGTCTCTTCATCGAGATGGTCTTGATTTTGCTGATCGCGGTTGACCAGCGCGGTTGGATCTCGCAGCCGTGTAAGGCACTGGCCCCGCGGTAATCGTTACCGGAGTGCGGCTCCGAGCGAGATGGCGCGAGCGCCGGCAGTAGTGGATGCGTGATGAGATGCACCGACGGCTCGAGCAGGCTGAGGCTGGAACGCCGAGCTGACATAAGATACATTATCGGCCCGTTGTCGAGGCACCGCTGGGAGGACGAGTGGTGACCAACGGATGACGATAGCGACTTCGCAGCTATCCGGTTGCCCGTTCCTCGCTCGTCGGTAGCGCTACCTCAGCAGCGCCTGCGCGGCGTTCCACAGCGGACGGGGGGTTCCCTGACTCGACACGGTTTGCATTCAAACTTTATCACGGAGCCACCATTGACAGCTCGCAGCTGCTATTCGAAAGTACATTTGGCGAGAATGGACGGGACGTTCCTATCGGGTTGCTCATTTCCGGCGAGCAGTATACCTGGACTGCCTCTATTCTCGATGGTGTCGCGAATACGCAACGAGAAACTGGCCTGTGGACGTTTACGGCAGATGCCGCTGATGATGGTTCCGATGGGGGCGATTCAGCTACTCCGAACGACGACTCTGACAGCAGCGGCTCAATCCCTGAAGAGCCCGGTGGGTACTTCGTAGACGCAGGTGTTCGAGGCATGCCGGCGTCGAACGGTGCGGTGCTCAACCCCACTGTCGGTCCGGCAGCCGGCGGCGGGGACACGGTTGCCAGCACGCCCTACGCTGGCTGGGCGGCGTGCAGCGTATTCGACCCTGAAGGGGACCTGGTCAAGTCCTATAATCGGAAGTACATACGAGGCGGTGGCGGGATGCAGGGAAAGAAGGCGGCCCTGCGCTGCGGCGCACACGTCCCGGAAACGGGAAAGGGGTACGGTTACCGTCATCTCAAGGCCAGGCACATGGGTCAATGGCAGAAGTATGCGGCGGCAGTCAACGATAACTGGATCGATCTAGCTGCATACGAGATGTCCTGGACGCTAAAGGATCCGCAGGTCGTCGATTGGGACAAAGGCAACGTTGACCCTGACACGGGTTCCGCGAAGGGGAGCTGGTGCTTCGGAAGATCCTTCAACTTATACCGACTTAGCGACGGTAGATATGAGGGTCAGATGCGAGCGCGGGTGGCCGTGGGTGAGACCGCACGTAAGATCATCACTGCAGTCCCGATGTCGTCAAATGATCGCTATTGCCGCATCGGCGGGAAACGGATGTTTTCGCATTGAAGATTCCAACCAACATTCTCCTAATGGCGGTTGTTGCCATGGAAGCGCTTTGGAACATGGAGACTCGTTCCGAAATTGCCCCTAGGGACCTCCCCATATCGAACGACCTACAAAGCCGACTGCGTCATTGGAGTCGTCTGCTCGAGACTGATTCGGAGTCTGGTGACGACTTCAATGTGAGGTTCCATGTTGAGGGTTTCCGACTGGCTGCAGACTTGCAGGAGAGCCTTGGTTCGAGTGCGAGGGTTCATTACTTCCGCAATCAGGAAGGACCCATCCAAGGCGGACCCAGCGAACCGTATCTCGAAGAAGACGAGCCGAGGTATTGGTCGAAGAACTAACCCCACCGACTCGATTCGTGTCGGGATGCCGGTCACAACCGGCGGCTTCATCGCTGTCGCGGTCGTGCGGTCCTCCGGCGCCCGCGCGCCTATGGGGTGCCGTTGTGGCCGCCGCCGTCGAGGACCCGCAGCTCAGCCTGTCGAGCTCAAATGAGCTCCGCATCCTCCGGCGGTTCCTGAGCCTGAATGGTTAACCGTTGTCCCTTGTTGTCGGCAAGGTGCCCTGCGGAGTTGCACGCGCGGAACGGCCCGTACTGCTCGTCGAAGATGATGCGGGCGTGGTGGTCCCAGTGCTGCACCCACCACGCTGACTTCGCGAGACCGTCACCCTCCGCCTGCAGCTTCGCCGCCTTGAGGTAGCCCCTCCAGGACACGTAGAGCCGTTGGACGACCTCCGGGTGCTTCCACCACTCCGGGCACCACGGGGCCTGCTTCCGGACGGGCTGCCCGTACGCCTCCACCCGGGCGAACTGCAGCTGCACCCACTTGACGAACGCAGCTCGTTGCTCCGCTGCAGTCGCCGGGGACTTCCGCTTCTGCTTCGGCGTCTCATCAGTCGACGTCGGAAGCACTTCCCCGGTGGTCGGGTTAGCCGGCGGCTGTCCCGCATCGTCCTCCGGAGGCGCGTACTCGTCGTCGTACGGCGGCGGTACGTCTCCGCCGCCCGCGCCATCGCCGGCACCGCCAGCGAACCCGCTGCCGGGCCCGTACCCTTCGGGCCATTCGTTGGGGTTAAACGGGCTCGACATGGCCGGTCCCTCCCGACGTCGACGGGCGCTTGGCTGGCGTCTTCTTCTCCTTGACGATCTTCCCGTTCTTCACTTCGCGGCCCTCGATCATCGCGATGAGCACTTTGTCGAGGAACCACGGGCGGGTACGGATGAGCACCGGGCCGACGTCGGACGAGTCGAACACGGCTCGCCACTTCGGCAAGTGCGCCAGTTTCTCGGGCGGGAGGATCGGCTTTGACCTGGCCGTGCGGGACTTCGACGTGCCGTTGCTGCCGGAGGAGGTGTTGGTAGTCCACTCGTCGTACGTGCCGATGCTCTCCGAGAACCGCTTCAGGAACGGCGACTGCGTGGACTCCCCGCCGCCGTAGACGCGGATCGATGACGCACTCCAGAGGGTGTCGGCGCCCTCCGAACCGAACACACGGACGATCTGCCCCCACGACTGGAAGTACATGCCGAGAATCAGGCCCATCGACCCGTAGAACGACACGACGTCGGGCAGCTCGGGCCAGCGGACGATGTTCGCGACCTCGTCGAGCTCGAACACGACCGGGACGGTGATCCGCCCACCGTCGGCGGCCGCGGCGCGTTCCCCGGCACGGGAGATCGACCGCACCAGCGATGCGACGAACGCACCGCCGGATCCGGGGCCGTTGCGGGAGATTAGCACAGCGGTGTCGGTGCTGCGGACAAACGCTTCCGCGTTGAACTTCCGCACTCCCGGTGCGCTTGTCCATGCCAGCAGCTTGTCGTTGGCGATCGCCGACGCCATGCGCTGCGCGGTGGCGTAGACGCTGCCGCGGGTCTTGTCCGGCTGACCTTTCAGGCCCAGCAGCGCCGACTCCGGCCCGGACAGGCCGTGCTTCTGCATGATCGCGCGGATCTCGTGATGCTCCTGCTCGGTGATCCAGCGGTAAACCCGCTCGAGCCCATCGCCCTCGAGCTTCGCTGCAAGGAGGGCGTAGGCGAACAGGTCGCGGCCCTGCGAGTCGAACTGGGCGTCGCTCTTGCTGTCCGCGTCCTTGGTGCTGGCCTCGAAGATCGCCGCGAGCTCCTGCGCGGTAGTGAGGTCTTCAACGTCCCACAGTGGGTTGTAGATGAAGTCCGGCCGCTGGTCGCGCCGGTACACCTGAGTCGGGTCGTACACCCACTGCTCCCCCGTGCGCTTCCGACCGGCGAGGACTTCCTTGACGCCGTCCACCTTGATCGTGGACATGACCGCCGGGCCGGGCGCCTCGAGCATATGCCGGACGACGGAGCCGGTGGTCTTCCCACGGCCGGGGCCGAATATGTAGATCGCGACGTCGCGCCACCCCTGCCACACCCACGTCATCCCGCCGCCCACGAGCGTGCCGATCTTCTGCCCCGGTGGCAGGTCCGGCACCCGCGGGTGCAGTGTCTTCCTGGTCGCCTTCAACCGGGCCGGGTACAGCACGGGTGCGAGCTTGTTGCCGGCACGGAGGTGGCGCTGCAGCTTGTCGACGTCGTTTCCGCCTGCCGAGCGCACGAGCGCGAAGATCCCGCCGGCTACGACGAGGACCACCACGACGACGATCAGCGGGGTCCCCCACCACGGCCACTGCAGCTGCTCGATCGCGGTCTGGAACGGGTCCGGTGTCGTCGTCTTCATCAGTTGCTCCCCTTGCTCGTGCATCCGGTGAGGGTGCCCTCGAGTGCGTGCTTGTCGTCGGTGGCGATCGACAGCTGCCACTTCGCGGCCACGGTCACGAACGACGCCGCGTAGTTGCAGGCGTCGCCCGTGTTCGTCGGCATCCACTCCGCGGGCCCGGAGTCGGACTTCTCTTCGTTCGCGGGCCCGTCGACGGCGACGAGGTTCGTCACCTGGTCGTTGGCGAACGCCTCCCGCTGCTTCGGCGTCCAGGACGCGGCGCCGTGGCGCCATGCGTAGGACAACGGGACGCGGTGGTCGATCTGCACGGCCAGGCTCGACGCGTTCCCACGCTCGAAGACGATCGTGCGGCCCGTGTACTGGTCGTGAAGCGCCCCAGAGAGCACGACGCACTCGTGAGTGCCCGGCTTCGTCACAACCGCCGTCAGGTCACGGCGGAGGACGTCGTTGCGGGTGTCGCAGCCGTTGTGGTCGACGTCGGCCCAGGCCGGCCCGAATGCGTCACGGTCGTAGCGGGCAGGCACGTACGCGTCGGACACCGGGAGTGCACGGAGCTCGCGCAGCGCCGCGGCCGCCGGCGTCGTGGTCACCGTGCTCGAGGTGGATGGTCCAACCGTCGGCGGCGGAACGATCCCACTCGCAGCGAGCTCCGGGTGCATGTACGGAGCCACGATCACGGCGATGCCCGCGGCCGCGACAAGGGCGACCGCCGTGACGAGCTGCTGCTGCGTGCGGCGTCTCACGGGGGGTCCCCTTCCCGGGCTGCAGCTTCGGCGAGGATCTGCCGAACCCGGCGGCGAGACAGCCCGGATGCTTCCGCGGCGCCCTTCTGCCCGAGGACCTCGACGGCGGCGACGATCGTCGCGTCCCGGTCCCGACGGGCCTCCTTGTAGGTGTCGACGACGTCGCGAACGGTCTCCGCGACACCGGTCATGGTGTGAGTGAACGACGCCATGTTCACCACGTCCGTCCGGTCCAGAGCGCGACCGCCGGCACTTCCCGTCGGCCCGTCCTGTCGAGTTCGAGTCCGCCCGCGAATCGCAGCACCGGCTCGGTCGGCACGCACGCGGCGAGTCGATCGAGGACAGCGGCGACACTGCCGGCGTCTTCGGTGAGCGCGTCGACGTGGCGGTAGCGGTGGTCAGGCTGGTACTGCAGAAGATCGACGGCGCGCTCTGCCCTGGGCAGGGCGAGGAGGTCAGGCGGAGCTTCACGCTCGAGCGCGGAGAACAGGGCACCGTACGCAGCGGTGCGGCCTCGCCACGCGATCGTCGTTCCTACCTCGAGCGAGCGAAGGTCCTCGAGCGTCACCGCGGCCGCGTCGACGACCGGCTGCACGACCGTCATGACGTCGCCCCGTCCCGGTCAATCGCCCACCACACGGCGACCGTGACGAGCGCCATCAGACCCCCGGTGAGGGCGCCGGCGAACAGGAACCCCGCCGGAGTCCACGCGGCCTGCCACGCGCCCGCAGCGGCTCCGGCGCCCATGCTGGGTGCCATGAGCGCGAGGCTGCTCGCGGTGAGGAGCGCGAGGACCCACAGCGCGATCCCGCCGGCGAACCCGACGCCGGCGTTCCGGCCGAGGGTCATCAGGCGCCGTGGCCACACGGGCCGCGGTGCGTTCTCGTACAGTCGTCCGTCGCTCATCGTGTGCTCCTTCGTTCGGTGGTCAGAGTCCGTCGACGGGGCGCCAGACCTGGCCGTTGGGGGTGCCCCACACCGTCTGGATCTTCACGACGTCGCCGGGCTTCGGAGCGGCGATCATCACGTCGCCCCCGAGGCTGATGCCGACGTGCCAGGCGTCGTTGCCGCCCCAGAAGATGAGGTCACCGGGCTGCGCTTCGGCCAGGGGGTGCATCTGCCCTCGAGCGACGCCGTTGCGCCACTGAGTCGTCGCGGAGTGGCCGGCGTCGATATTGATGCCGATCTGCGCGTAGGCGACCTTCGTCAGCCCGGAGCAGTCCCACACGTTCGGGCCGGCTCCGCCGAGGACGTAGTCCTCGCCCAGCTGCTCCTTCGCGAACGCGATGACCTGGTTGATCTTCGCCGCGTGCGGTCCGGTCGCGGGCTGCTCACCCGCGGCGAGGACGTTCTTCGTCCCGCTGGCACTGCCCCCGGCTGCGGCACCGGAGCCGGCGGTGCAGCTGGGGCCCTCGTTGGTCTGCGAAACCGTGGAGACGGTGACGCCGGAGAGGGCGTTCAACATCTCGACCGCGTACGCCGACTTCGTCGCGTACGCATCGGGGAACGCGGACCCCTCGACCGATTGCGCGGCCTCGCCGGGGCTCATGGTGTCCCAGCCGGGCACTTTCACCAGGCGCTCGTAGAACAGGTTGATCGCGTAGTCGATGTCCGTGACCTGCGCCTGCGTTCCCCAGCCCTGAGAGGGCCGCATCTGGAACAGGCCGGCGGAGTCGCGGTCGCCGCCGGAGAGGTTGTTGAGGGTGGACTCCGTCATCGCGGCCATCAGCGCGGTCTGCTGTGCGTGCCGGGTCAGGCCCCGCTCCTTGCCGATCGAGATGATCGCCGCGGCGTTCTTCACCTGGTCGTCGGAGTACGGGCCGACCTTCGCCGGCAGGGTGCCCTTCTGCACGGACACGGCGGTGCCGGACACAGCGCCGGCGGCACCGCAGGTGGCGGCCGCGGCCTGGTCGTCGTCACCGGCGCCGGTGATGATCGTGAACAGCAGCACGACGACGAGGACGACGCCGATGATCGGTGCGAGCGCGGCGACCGCGAGCATCCCGCCCTTGCCCATGCGCTCAGCTCCCCGCGTTGATGTAGGACGCCAGCCAGGGATCGGCCGTGGTGTCGCGGTGCAGCGTCACCGTGACGGGGCCGCCCGTCGACGCGGTGAACTGAAACGCCTGGTCCGTCGACGTCTGCTGGTCGCCGACCGGCTGGCCGTCGTCGTGGATGCCGGCGCAGGGCACGTTGCCCGGTCGCACGGCCGAGTACAGCTGCCACGCTTCCGGCGTCAGGTACGGGGTGAGCGAGCGCTGCCACGCGTTCTTCGTCTCGTCGGGCTGGCAGAACCGGTCGGCGACGGCATGCGCGATCTCCTTCGACGTCGGCGCGGCCGAGCGCGTCGGGATCGGCGTCGACGTCGACGTCGCGGCTGCTTCGCTCCCACGGTGGGGCAGGCGGGCAGCGATCACGATCACCGCCGCGGCGATCGCGAGAACAGCGATGGCGGCGAACGCGATCAGGAGGCGCTTGCGGGTCATGGGAGGTTCAGAGCCCCTTCGCGACCGCGGCGCCGGCGGCGAGCCAGGCGCGCTTGGTGGACTCCTGCAGGGCGTCGAAGTTGATGATCCGCGCCTTCAGGCCCGCGTCGTACGGGATCGTCAGGACGTCGCGGCCAAGGCCGGCGTCCTTGAAGCGGCGCACCTGCTCGGTCACCTTCTCGGGCTTGACGTCGCTGGTCTCCACGCCGACGATCACGACGGCGTTCTCGGCGAGCTCGCGGTAACGGCCGCCGGCGTTGACGAGCTGCTCGAGCAAGAGCGCTGCGGACTCACACCACTTGTCGTCGGTGGTGGTCGGGACGACGAGCTGGTCCGTGCGGTCCAGGCCCGCGAGCCACATCGGGTCGGTCTCGTCGTTGCCGGAGTCGATGAGCACCAGGCGGTAGAACTTCGTCAACACCTTGTGCACCCGGTCGACCGTCTCGGCGCCGAACCGCTGCTCGGCCGCGAGGATGTCGGGCTTGGACTTCAGGACGTCGTACCGGTCACGGGTCTGGTGGTGCACGTACTCGGCCATGTCCGCGGACCGAGCCTCGGTACCCAACAGCCGGTCGATCTCCGGCAGCAGATCCAGCACGGACGCGTCGTGACGAGCGGCCTCCGTCGACCACCCGAGCGTGCCACGGGTCTGGTTGTTGTCCCACGCCACGGTCGCCGCGCCGGAGTGCCGAGTCAGGACGGTCGACAGGCACACCGTGGCGAGGGTCTTTCCTGCCCCGCCCTTGCCGTTGGCGAGCATGATCGTGCGCGGACCGACGTGGTGCTGGCTGACCAGGTGCACCTGCTCACGGTGCCGCCGCTCCGCGGCCGAGGGCGCCATGCGGATGCCCGCCCGGGTCAGGAACCCGCGGAACCCGGTGGTCGCGGGCTCTTCCACCTGCTCCTGCGTGAGAAACGACTGCCGCGCCTCCCGACGCGTCGGCGGCATGTGCTCCGTTGCCGCGGCTGCGGCGGCCTGGACGGACGTCGGTACTGCCGGCGTCACGACGGGGGCGGCGACCCCGACGGGTGGGCTCTGCGGGGCCGGTGGGACGCTGGCAGGCGCAGATGTGGCGCTGGAAGCCTCCCACGGCGACGGCACGGTGGCGCTGCCCTCGACGGTGCCGGTGACTGGTGCAATCGCGCCGTGGCCGTCGATGCTGAACAGGGTGTCCTGTCCGGTGCCGCGGTCATGGCTGTGGACGATGACGGCGTTGCCGAGGTGCGTCGCGATGTCGCGGAGGTAGTCCATCGCCTCCGGGTAGGCGCTCTCGCCGGTGAAGGTGGTCTCGCCGATGGTCAGGGTCCCCTGATCGGCGACGAGGGTGTAGTCGACGTGCACGGTGCTGTTGGGCATGATCGGTCGTCCTGTCTCTTCAGTCGTTACTGCTGGTAGCGGTTGTCGGTGTCGTGGACGGCCATCTGGGTGGCGGTGCGGAGCATCTTGACGGGGATCCCGACCCGCTCGGAGATCTTCAGCAGCACCTTCCCGGCGCCGGGAGGGGCACCCTTGGCGCCCTTCTGCCGGCGGGAGCCGATCCAGTCCTTGGACTGGGAGAACGAGGCGACCATGCTGATTTCCTTCGGCGTCAACGGCCGCACCTTGCTCAGCTCGAGCAGGTCGTCCCGGCTGAGACCCATCAGTAGCAGCAGGCCGGAGCGTTCGATGAAGCCCTTGGCCTTCTCCCGGTCGTACGCGTTCGGCAGCGACAGGAGGTCCTTCGGGGAGTGGGTGATCTTCAGCTCCGCGGTGCCGACGCTGCGGTTCGTGCGGGAGAGGGAGTCGACGAGATCGACCATCCCCTCGCAGGCGCGCAGCGGGTACCAGAACTCGTCCATCAGGGTCGTGTAGCCGCCCCAGGTGATCGCCGGCGTGTACTGCTGGCCCTCGTCGGCGGCTTCTTGCTGCTTGCGCTGCTCGTGCTGCGCGAGCTCCCAGTGCGCGTCGATCGCGTCCATGCCGAGCGACCAGGTCGACAGCATCGCCGCGGAGAGCAGTTCGGTGTCGGACTCGTGGATCGAGGACGTGTCGAAGCAGAACCCGCCCGGGTTGCCGGGGGTGAACTCCACCGAGTTCGTGCCGGAGAGCATCTGCCCCATCTCCCCAGTCAGCAGCGACCGGAGGGTCTGTCCGAGCCGCTTGTACTCGACGTGGAACTCGTCCGCCGTGGTGGTGCCGGTCCGCTGCAGCACCAGGTCCGATGGGTGGTCGAAGACGCGGATCAGGTCCGCGGTCACCGGCACGTCGTTCGGGCCGGCGGCACGCAGGATGGTGTCCACCAGCGCCTCGAGCGCGGTCTTCTCGAAATCCTTCACCGGCTCATCGCGGCCGCGACTGATCCGCACGACCAGCTTCACCAGGTTGATCGTCTTCGCCCGCGCCAGGATCAGCAGTTCCTCGCCGACCTGTCCGCCGATCTGGCGGGCCGCGTAGCCGAGAGGGCCCGGGGAGAGCAGGTTCAGTTGGTGGCGGGCGCGGGGACCCATCGAGAACACGGTTCCGCCGAGCTCCTCGATCCACGGCACGTGCTCACCCTTGATCGGGTCGAACACCGCCGGGGTGAGGCCACGGCCGACCTGGCCACCGAGGAGCGTCTGCGCGGTGCTGGACTTACCCAGCCCGTTCAACCCGAACAGCATCGCTGACGGGGAGGAGATCACGTTCGCCCGGTAGAGGGCGTCGTGGTCGGTGCAGACCGCCGAGTGGGTGTGCATGTCGCGGCCGAGCGGGGAACCGTTGATCGGTCGTCCCGTGCCGGCACCGAACGGGTAGATCCCGCACACCTGCACGCTCGTTGCGAACCACCGTGGTGGCTGCGGGATCTGCTCCCACCCACCACCACGAGGCCCGAAGAATCCCGACGGAGTCAACGTTTGCGTCTTCATCGCTGCGCGCCCCATCAGCGGGTCTCCTTCGAGGGCATCGCGTGTCCGGTACCAGGTGCGCCGACGATGAAGTGGTTGGGGCTGACGACTGCGGACGGGGTGCCGAACAGCTCCACGGGGTCGAGCAGATGCACCCGCTCCGTCGCGGATGGGCCGATCGGGAGGACCACACCACCCAGGGCGTCTGCCAACGCCTGCCCCTGGAGCGGCATTGGGATCGTGCGCACCGTCGAGCGGTCGATGGTGCCGTAGACCACCTTCGGGAGGATCGCCGGTCCAGCGGCCAGGTCGCGCAGCTCGTCGGCTGGGGTTGGGGTGCCGTTCACGGTGTGCTCCTGCATCATTCGGTCCGGTCGGTGACGGTCTGCATGGCAGTGGCGTACTCCCACGGCAGCACGCCCAGCGGGAGGGTGGAGTGGAACGCGGCCGAGGTGTCGGTCTCGATGAACCGGTAGCTGATGTTCGTGCCGTTGAAGATCTGCTTCAGCTCCCCGATGGCGTTGTTCGTGCCGCGCTTGGTGGGGTCGAAGGTGACGGTGACCTCGATCGCGAACGCCGTCATCGCCGCGCCGGTCATCAGGTCGACTTCGGTCTTCTGCGCCAGCTGTTCCCGGCGCTTCTCGATCTCGTTGTCTTCTCCGCGGATGCCGCTGCTGTTGCGCTTGGCGTTGCCGCGCATCTTCTTCGCGAGCTTGAACGCCTTCCCGGGATCCACCGGGCCGTAGAACACCGCGGCGCGCTTCCGGAGGAACTTCCCGTTCGGCTGGAACAACCGGTTCATGAGGTCTTCGGTGATCAGCGCCTGCGGCGGGGCGACCATCATGGCCGTGATCGATGCGACCCCGTCGTGATAGCAGATCCGCCGGGCGCTGTCGTCGAACGCGTCCGGCCCGGCCTGTGTGACGCGCATGTGGAACGGGTTCCCGGCGAGCTCGTCGGAGCCGTACTCCCGGGCCCGCTCCGGCCGGTACGCGACCCGCACTGCGCGGGCCAGCTCGCTGCTGGTGGCCACGACTGGTGAGCCGGCGCCGGCTTCGGCGAGCCCGTCTCGGTGGTAGGGCAGCTTGGCGGCGATATCGGCTGCTGCTTCCTCGACGTCGTCGGCGATCTTGTTCACGTTCCACACCACGGAGGCGAACACCTCGACGTCCGCGTACGTGCCCGACAGTGCCCGTGCGCCCTCGCGGAGCTGGCGTTGCGCTGCTGCGGGGGCGTTTGGGGAGACCTCGTTGTCGATCTTCTGCACGAGCGGTTCGATGGATTCCTGCGCGGAATCGACCACGATCACGGCGCCCTCGATGGCGGTGTCCAGTGACAGGGACGCGATCCACCCGCCGAACGAGGACACCTGTGAATCGATGCTGTCCTGCGGCAGCAGCGCGGTGCCATCGGGGTGGCAGGAGAACGTCGCGGACAGCAGCGGCTTCCGGGAGCTCTTCCGGTGATGTAGGAGCACGTACTCCTCCCCCTCACCGTCGGTGCCGGTGATCTCCTCGAGATCGGCGAGCATCCCCGGCAGCGCCGTCATCGACTCGGCGGGCAGCGTCGTGAACAGGCCCGTCTCGTACGTGTTCGTGCCGGCGCGGCTCCGCTTAGCGTTCACGTGGCCGTCCCACAGCTTCGCCGCGAGGGTGCGGCCCGAGTTCGGGTCGCCCCACCGGACGATGAACACGGCGTTCAAAGCGATGCCCGCGAGCGGGGCGAGGACTGCCCCGGCCCACCAGCCGACGCTCACGCAGACAACACCGACCATCACGCCGCTGAGCAGCATCGCCCAGCCGAAGAACGTCAGCCCGCCGAGGGTGCCCTTCGTGGACGGCAGCCAGTTCCCGAACCGGATCCGTTCCTTGCCCGCTGTCTCACTCACTGATCATTCCTTCCGCCGTGGACGGGGCATCGCCCGCGCCACTCGCGACGACCTGAGTGGCCGCCAATGAAGCCTTCGACCCGGCCGACTGCCCCGAGTCCGGCGACGAACCGGCCGCGACCGACCCGCCCTCGCTCGCCCCGGCACCGCTGCTCGCAGTCGCGCCGCCGGCGCTGTTGCCGTTGTCCGCTGCTGCCCCTGTGGCGCCGCCGTCGCCGACCATCCCGCCGGCACCATCAGCGCCGGAGGACCCGGCGTCACTGTTGCCACCGCCCGCGACCGGGCTCGAGTCACTACCGCCGGTGCCTCCGCCGCCACCGGAAGCGGCAACTTCGCCGCCTCCCGCGACATCGCCAGCAGCACCGCTGCCGGCACCCGCGCCGGCACCTGCCCCGGCTGCGCCAGCACCCGATGCACCCGCGGATGCGCCGCCCGTGGCGACGGCCGCACCGACTGCGACACCGGCCTGGACCACGCCCGCGGCGACACCCATCGCCATCGCCCCGCCGATCGCGGATCCGAGAGCGCCCGATGCCGGGACAAGCAGACGCATGATTGCCGGCAACGCGATCACCGCGAGGCCGATCAGCATGAGCCCGTAGATGACCCCGCCGGCACCGTCCTGGCCGTTCTTCAACCGCCAGGCGAAGGCGTAGATCGATGCGGCGAGGGGGCTGTAGATGATGAACGCGATGATCCAGGCGGTGATCTTTTCGAACGCCTGCTCACCCCGGCGGAGCACCGCGTATGCGGCGCTGACCTGCCAGAACGCGTTCAGCAGCAGCATCAGCGCCTGCCGGACGTACATGATCACCCACTGGATCCCGACCGCGAGCACACCCAGCAGGCCGAAGATCAGCGCCAACCCCGGTGACGCCGCCGCGAACGCTGCATCGACGTAGCCGGCGGTCGCGGAGATCCCGGAAGCCTTCAAGATCCACTGTCCGTACGAGTCCCCTCCCCATACGAGAACCTGGATCGTCGCGGTTCCGAGCGTGATGACGGCCACGGCTTTCCCGAGGGCCGTCATCGCCTCCTGGAACGGTTCGCCGCGGTGGGAGTACATCACCCGGGCGCCGGCAACAACCAGGCCCAACGTGAGGAGCACGATCGTGATCGGCAGCGTCGTGTCCTGAAACCAGGACGTCGCCTTGTTGTCGAGGCTGACCTTGAAGCCTGCCCCTACCCAGCTGGTCAGGAACTGCTTCATGATGTCGTCGTACGCAGCGAACATCGTGTCCGCGGCCTGCTTGAACCCGCTCGACGCTGCTGACTTCGCAGCGCCACCGACGATCGCTTTCGCTCCCTCGCAGCCAACGACCATTTGGCAAACTGTGTCCCCGACGCCGTTAGCCATCGGTACCTCCCCAGGGAGTGAAGTCGCCTGCAGAGGGCGTGAGCGGATTGCCCGAGTACAGCTCTCCGCTGTCGAGCACGGAGACCTTCCAATCGCCGTCGACCCAGACCATCGTCAGAGGAACGGCGTAGTAGCCCGTTGATCCGGAGGGCTGGGTGAAAACGACGTCGACGATCGCGCGGTTCTTGGTGAACGACTCGATCGAGTAGCCGGCGACGCTGAGCCCCTGGGCCCGCATGTCTTCCGGCGACGTCTGCGCCTTCACGGTTCCGTCCACGGTGATGGGCTTGCCTGCGCTGTCGGCGATGTAGAAGTTCAACAGCTCGCGGACGCTGTGTCCCGTGTCGTACTGGCCGAGGTACCCGGTCGTTGCCGCAAGCGCCGCGCCGGTCCTCGTCCGTGCGAAGCACGCAGCGAAACCATCAACCTTCTTTGTCGGACCAACTGCTGCCGATACGGGCCAGGTGATGCCGCCGCGACCTGCATGCCAGGTGATGTCGGTCGGCACTTTCTGTGCGGCCTGCCCGGTCGTCGGCACGTTGCACGGACCGTCCGCGGCCGCCGATGTGCTCGAGGTCGGAGCAGGTTTGCCCGCGGTGCCCTGGTCGCCGTTGTTCGCAGGTGCGAACACGCCGAGCAGGGTCGAGATCAGCACAATGATCACAACTAGGACGAGGACCACGATCGCGGCGACGCCTGCGGGCTTGGAGTTCCAGCCACGCTTGAGCGCGGCGCCGAAGCCTCGACGGTTGGTGTTGCGTGTGGATGGTGCCATGGCGGCCTCCCGGGGTTGGTGTCGGTTAGGCGCCGGGGATCGTCTTGCAGTTCGCCGACACGGAGCCGAGGAAGATCGATGCCACCCCCGAGGCTGCGCCGATCAGGGCTGCGCCGCCGATCCACCAGCCGAGACCCTTGAGGGTCTCGCCACCGTCGTGGCGGCGACCGGAGAAGAACATGCCGATGCCGAGGATGATGAGCGCGATGATGCCGAGGGCGATCGCGGCGATGCGGGTCCAGAGGGTTGCGGTGTCGAGGGCGTCCTGCGCCTTCCCGGGCAGGCAGTACGCCTGCGCGACGACCATGCCGGCGCGGTTGGTGGCGTCGAACGCCCGCGGTGACTTCGCGACGACGGCGTAGATGGCGTTGCTGATCATTCGGCCTTCTCCTTGATTGACTGCGCCCCCAGGAGCGCCTTGGTGACCCGTCGCACGGGACGGGCGAGCTGCCCGGCCAACGCAGGGGAGATTTCTGCCACTGCCCGGAGGCGGGGAAGCCACGGGACCGGCACGACCGGTACGGCGCCGGCGAGCACGCGCTGCTCACGGGCCGCGGCCGGAACCGGCTTGCCAGGCGCGTCTGCGACGACCAGCACTGCGCTGACGGCGGCGGTGCCGAGCGCGTGGATAGCGGCCTTCGCGGCGTTGATGCCAGTGGGTGTCGACCGGCAGACCAGGACGACCGGCCCGGCGAGCTCGGCGGTGAGCTCGGCTTCGGGAAGGTCGAGCAGCTGCGCCCATGTCGTCGCGCCGGCGGTGGAGTGGACCCCCACGGCTGTGAGGTGCTGCGGTGTCGGCGTAACCGGGGCGGAGGGAGCACCCGGGCCGGCCCACTCTGCAGCGTCTGCCCCTTCGGCGACTGAGCTGCCGTCGAGCCGAAGGACCACTTTCGTTACTCGGTCGCCGTCCGTGACGACCACGCGGACAGGCGCCGTCGCGTTCGCGATGCGAGCGACTGTATCGAGCACGGTGCGGCGTAGGTCCTCCCCCGCACTCACAACCAGTGCCTGGCCGTTAACTGCCCACATCGGGCCGACCGCGTGCGTCACCGCCACCGGTGGGACGAGCTCCGCGGAGCACTCCGTGCAGTACCGAGATCTGACCTTGCTGCTGCCGCAGGCGGGGCAGGTGCGGGCGGAGGGCTCGGACCAGTCCGAGCTTGTTGCGACGAGGGAATCCATCGTGTGCCTCCAACGGGTGTGTTGTTCCGCTGCAAGTAAACTTGGTTGCCGCTGGCGGCGCAAGCCGCAAACGGTAATTGATGTGCCGCTAGCGGCATGTGCCGCTGACGGCACACTACATATTTCCCTGGCGGGAGTCCCTATCCTGGGTGGATGCCGGATGTACCCCAAGGAGCCGCGGACGAGTTCTCGCAGGCGATTGCGCGAGCAATCGAGGACGCCAAAGCTGCCGCGGGACTGACTACCCGAGACCTCATCAAGCGGTCAGGTCTGTCGGCGAACTACTACTACCGACGGGCACGTGGTGAGTTGCCGTTCACCACGAATGACATGTCAGCCCTCGCTATGGCGTGTGGTGTGACCGTCGGTGACCTGTGGTCGCGCGCGCAGGACTCCCTCACTCCCAAGGTGAAGAGTCCGGAAGAGGTCGTCGCCGAGCGCGTGAACAAGCTGTTCGCAGTGGCGCAGGCTCAGTTCCCGAAACTGGACGTCCAGGGCGCTCTGCTCGCTAGCGACGTCGCGCAGGAGTCGCACCTGACTCTCCAGCGTTGGCAGGCCGTTCTTGCCGGCGAGCACTCGGATATCACCGCTGAACAGCTCGTCGCGATCGCAACGTTCTTCGGCGTTGATGAGTCGTACCTGACGCAGCTCGAGCTCTCCGGCACCATCGATGACATCGACGCGCGCCTGGACGTGCAGCAGGCGTTCGCGCAGACTGAAGCGAGGGGCGCGTCGTCACGTGGGGTCGCCGGCGCCAGCCCTGCATCCCTCCGCGCACTCGCGCGCGCGATCCGGGAGAGCAAGCGGGCAGAGGAGTAGATGTACGTGGGTCAGAACGATCAGGTCGAAGTCGCCGTCGACGAGCAGCTGCAGGGGATCTTGGATCGCCTCGCACTCCCCGACGATGACCGCAGCTTTGACCGTTTGTTCGGCATCGTCGAGTCCTTGTACGGCAAGCGCCTCGACATCAGCTCGATCAGCAGCCCGGACCAGCACCACACTGGTTACTGGATCGACCACGACGACTACGGCGTGATCATGTACCGCAAGGCCGATACGGCCACGGTGCGGCTCCACACCCTCCTGCATGAATTCATCCACGTCGTGGGAGGCCACAGCGGCTGCTCTGCCCGTCCGGCGGCGGCAGACGCAATCCGAAACGCCGGCGGCGACAGCATCATCTCGATCCGAGGCCGGTCGGTCACCGACGGGCATCTCAGCGACGAGCTGCAGCTTGAAGAGGTCGTCGCAGAGCAGGGCGCATTCGCGCTCGCGAGGTGGCTCCGTGGTGCTGGTAGCGAGGCGGCGGCGGACATCTTCTGATGCCCGTCGCGCTCTCAGCGACCGCACTCGCGCTCGCGTTCGCGGTCTTCATCGTCCGCACTCCACGAGCACTGCGCCGTCGATTCTCCACTGGTGAGCAGCAGCCGCTCCCGCCGGCGTGGGTGGCGTCCGGCTATGCGATTCTTGGCCTCCTCACGCTTGGCCTCGTCTGGCCAGCAACCACCCTGGACCAGGCGCTCCCCTTGGTCGGTGGGCAGAACTTCCTGAACCTCATCGAAGCGCTGACCGCAACCGCCGGCTTCTGGTACCTCCGCGACGCGATCCGTCTCTACAGCGGAGATCGAGAACCAGGGCAACTTCGCTCCCTCGTTCTCATCGCCGCGGTCCTCACCGGCTTCTTCATGGCCATCCCGAACAGGGAAGGGCCAGCAGAGACGTTCATCGACGATCACCTCGCGTCCGTCGCCTGCTGGGTCTACATCAGCCTGTACATGATCGGGTTGCTGTGGATCTCGCTCAGCTCGCTCTTCTCCGCATTGCCACGCAGGAACGCCCTCGCGGGACGCCTGTTCATCACCGGGTTCTCCCTCGTCATCGCCGCGGCGATCGCCGACCTGGTGTACACGGCCATCGGGCACTTCGCCGGCGAGCTCACGCCGCTCGGAAGCGCCTTCTTCCTGGCCTTCCAGCTGCTGTTCTACCCCGGAATGATCACGATCATCGTGGGCTACATGCTCGCCGGCGTCAGCCGCACCCTGTGGCGATACAGCGCCTGGCAGCTCGAGCGGATGCTCGGCACACCGAACTCGCTCAGCCTCATCAAGCGGATGATTCAGGACCCCGACCCGCTCGACCATGCCTACGGCCTCACCATCGAGATCCAGAACCGACTCATGAACGAAACCCTGCAGCTCACCGGCGCTGAAGGCCGGCGGTTCCGCAGGACCGAGCGTTGGATCGCCCGCACCACCGTGAACCCCTCCGGAAGGACCTGGAACGAATGACCGGATCAGCAGCACTCACCACGGGTATCGCGATCGGCGCCGGCCTCGTCCTGGGCGCCGCAACGCTGGGTGTCGTCGGCGGCCGACGGGCTATCCGCCCTCGGCCGAAACGGCGTCCTGTCGTCCGAGCCGTCGACGCGCAGCAGATCCGGCTCGAGCGCACCCCAGCCACGAGTGCACCAGGTCAATACCGCATCCGCTTCGGGGCGCAGGACGCCCTCAGCGCCCTCGTCGGCGACATCGTCGGCCAGGACGAGACAACGGTCACGCGCGCCCTCGTGGACGCCAGTCATGGCCTCCCGGTCGTTGACGACGCTGTTCTGTGGACCGGGTACGTCTACCCAGATCCTGCTTCATTGGACGCTCCCTACGAGGAAGTGCAGATCCACGCCCCCAGCGGCCTGCGGAAGGCGTACCTGTTCCAGAGCAGTACGTCCGCAACCCGGTGGGCTATCCACGTCCACGGCATCCACTCGTCCCGCACCTCCGCGCTCAGGAGCGCGCCCGGCACACTGTCGGCGGGTCTCACCTCCCTCGTCGTCTCCTACCGCGGCGACGTCGAGGACACCGCCGCACCTCCCGCGACGCTCGGCCAGGAAGAGGCACACGACGTCGAAGCGGCAATCCAGTACGCCGTCGACCACGGAGCGAAGGACGTGGTGCTCGTCGGCTGGTCGATGGGCGCCACCATCAACCTGATCCTCGCCGCCACCTCGAAGCACCGTTCGCGCATCGCGGGCCTTGTCTTCGTCGGACCCGCCCTCGACTGGCGGTCCATCATCGGCGCCGCGGCCCGGCGCTCCGGGATCCCCGGATTCCTCGCACCGCTCTTCACCGCCGCGCTGACAGTGCCCGGTCTCGCACAAGCTGCCGGCCTCCGCCGGCCGCTGCGCGCCGCCCGCCTTCGCCCGTCGCTTGACGGCACAACCGCGCCAGTGCTGATCCTGCACTCCGAGGGCGACACGGACGCCCCGATCGGGGCATCCGAGGACCTGATGCGGACTTACCCAGCCCAGGTCACCCTCGAGCGGTTCGAACCCGTCCCGCACGGCATGGAGTGGAACAGCAACCCGGAACGATTCACGACGCGCGTCCGTCAGTTCGTCGAGTCCCTGCCGTAGGCGGCACTACTGTGTGCCCGCTGAGGTAGTCTTTGCGGCATGCGATTTGTCCCGCACACTCTTTCTCGCCAGGTCAGTTCCTTCGCTGACAGTCGAGGAAGACGTCGCCAAAGCGCGACACGCCGCCTTGGAAGCACGCCGCGCATGCATGTTCCCGCCAAGGTGGGGCTATGAGCGACTTTGGACGACGCGCCAGCCGAGCGCAGAACGCCCCGACGGTCCTTCTGCAGGGCCGTGTGCTTCCTGAGACCCGGCAGGCGTTCAAGGACGCCGCTGAAGAGAGCGGTGTCTCAGTCGCCTACTACCTCGACGCGCTAGCGCGAACGCTTGTCGCCGAAAACGGCGCGATGCCGCTCGTCGAGGACCCGCGCCGACTCAACCGAGTGGAGTTGCCTATCCCGGCCGCTTAACGACAAAACCCCCGCCAGAGGCGGGGGTTCGGGGCTAGGCCCCAAGTCATGTTTCTCACTACCTGCTCAGACGCCAATCAGGTCAGGTTGTGAGCTTCCGAGAGAAGAAGCCCGGTTGGAGCCGGGAGCCTTCGTTGTACCACCACCCCGAGAGGAGGAGGTGTCGCCATCGTAACGCACATTGCTGCGCCCGGCACGGGTGAATTCATCGGCGTGTCCTCTTCGGATAGTGCGTGGGATTTGACGCGTGCCATCGCGCCTCGTCGGTACGTGAACCGCATGATCGCGGAGGCGGACGGGACGATCCGGTCGAACAGCTACCCGTCGAAGTTCCCGACTGCAGGACGCACTCCCCCGTCGACGCCGTGGACGATCGACCTCACCGACCTCGACGGACGGTTCTGGTTCGCCGCGTTCGACCTCGACGCGAAGACACCGGAGGACTTCGACCAGGCGGCCGAGGACCTCGGCGTGCTGGTCCGGATCCTCCGCGACGTGCAGGTGCCGCACGTCGTGTGCCGCTCGAGCCCCACGGGCGGGTTCCACGTCTGGGTGCCTCTCGCCGGCGTCGACAAGGCCACGATGGTCCAGCTCGCCGGCGCCGCCCGCGCTGTCCTGCCGTCCCTTGACCACGGGCTGCTCTGCAACGACCGCACCGGCGCCGTCCGCCCGCCCCTGACCCCACACGCCCGCGGTGGCGCGTCCGAGGTGATGGCCGGCGCCGACGACGTCGACGTCCTCCGCACCCCGACCGTCACCGCCGGCGATCTCCTCCGTGTCACGGCCGCGTTCCGTGAGCTCCGCCCGACCGCGGATCCCGCCACCTCCTCCCCCACTGGTCCGGTCGACGCCCACCACCGGGTGCACCGGTCGCTGCCGGCGTGGGGTGAGGCGCACATGGGAACCGTTGCTGGCGGCCGCGACCCGTCCCGCACCGGCTATCTGTGCCTGCTCGCGGCCGCGGTGTCTGGGTGGACCCTCGCCGACGTCGAGCACGCCGCGAAGACCGCACCGGGCATGGAGCACTACCGGACCCGCAACCGTCCCACCGGCGGCCGTGAACGCCGCACCACGGCCGAGGCTGCAGCGCGCCTCGAGCGGCAGTGGGCGAAGGCGCAGGAGCGGGCCGTGCTGTACCGGTACGCGCCCGAGGAACGCGAGCAACGCGACCTCACCCAGCTGACCGGCATCGTCGACGTCGTCGAGGCCATGCTGCAGGCGTTCACCGCCTCCCCCGGCCGCTGGACCCGCACCGAGGCGGACCTGCACGACAGCACCGTTCTGACCTACCTCGCCTGGGCGTCCCTGCGCTCCGGCTCCCGCGACGTCGGCGCCGCACTCCGGTCCGTGGCGATCGCCACCGGGATCCCCTCGAGCACCGTCGACCGCTCACTCCGCCGCCTCCACGCCGCCGGATGGATCACCCGTCGGCGCCAGGCCGACGGCCCCAACGCAGCCGTCTGGCGGCTCACAGACCGGTTTTCCACACCCTTCGTACACGTCGGGCCACTTCACGATGTGACCGCCCGCCCCCCGGCCGAGCTCTTCGACGTGAGAGTCACCCTTTTAGGCGTTTTGGAAGACCGGCTGGGTGCCGGTCGACACGACGTCTTCACCCGCGCGGGACTGGGACCTACAGCCCGCCGTGTCTACGAGAGTCTGACCACTGACGAGTACGCATCAGAGGTTGTCGCTGACCGTGCAGGACTCCCCCGCGGCCGCGCACGAGCAGCTCTTGTACGCATGCGTCGCTGGACGCTCGCGATCGTCACACCCACTGGCTGGCGCCGACGACTCCAGGATTTCCGAGCCCACGTGGCCAAGCAGCTCGGCGTCGACGGGATCCTGCAACGCCGGGAACAGCAGTACGTCGACGAGCGCGATCTCTGGGCCTGGTGGCAGAACCACCTCATCCGCAAGGCCGGCCGACGTGGCCGCGACCGCACGCCTGCCACGCAGGTCGTCATGTTCCGATCCGTCGACGACCACGGCGGTCCCGAGGCGTACCCGGCGTACCCGTGCTCGAGCGACGGCCGAGCTGACCATCAGGAAGCAATGCGGTTCGTCCGACGCGGACTCCTCCAGCTGCTCCGAGACCTAGAGTTGGCTGCTTGAGTAGGTATACGTTCTCCTGCTGTCTAAGCAAGTAATGCAAGGGTTTGTTGGAATGCATGGCTTACAAGCATTGTGTACGGCCGTGCAGGAGCCGCACTCACGGCACGCCACGCGTACGAGATCCTGGCGACCGACGAGCACGCACTTGAGCTTGTCGCTGACCGTGCTGGACTCCCCCGGGCGCGCGCACTAGCAGCCCTCGAACGCATGCGTCGCTGGACTCTCGCGATCGCCACACCCACTGGCTGGCGCCGACGACTCCAGGACGTCTGACACACGTGGCCTCCGCGGCGTCAAGGCAAGTAACACAATGGTGTGTTGGATTGCAAGCCTTGTAAGTGTTGCGTTGGTTGCAAGCCTTGTAAGTGTTGCGTTGGTTGCAAGCCTTGTAAGTGTTGCGTTGGTTGCAAGCCTTGTATAGCTTGAGCCGCAGGGGTTACAATGAAAACAAGCCTTGAAACGATTGCCCAGGAGGGCTGATGACGCACATTACTGCGATCGCCAACAACAAGGGTGGTGTCTCCAAGACGCAGGTGACCTGCCAGCTGGCTGCCGCCCTTGCGCGGGCTGGACGCCGCGTTCTTGTTGTCGACATGGACCCCCAGGCGAACGCCACCCGCCGTCTAGGGATCGACTGGGATGCTTCATCGCCGATCCCCACCATGTCGGAGGTGATCGCGGCCGCTCAGGATGGCGCGGGGGAGGCGGCGGTTGTCGCCTGTGGCTGGAACGCAGAGGCAGCACCAGAGGGGGAGCGGATTGACGTCCTTCCGGCCCGATTTGATCTCATCAACCGTGAGTCTGAGGCTGGCGTCGTCGGCGCCGTTCGTCGTCTCACCAAGGCGCTGTCCGGTTGGACGGACGTGTACGACGTTGTCCTGATCGACACCCGGCCCGATCTCGGACACCTCGTGCAAATGGCGTTCGCGGCCGCTGACACCGTGCTCATCCCCTCTGACCCGAACTACGACTCCGTCGAAGCCGCCATCCGTGTTCGAGACTTCGTCTCACTTCACGCCGCCGACCTGATGAACCCGGATCTGCGTGTGGCTGGCGTTGTCATCACACGGCGGAAACGAACCAAGGAACATGATTTCCAGATCGAGGGCCTCGTCGATGCCTTCGGCGAGCTCGTCTGGAAGCTCGGGGGAGTGGTCAAGTTCGACGATGGGACCGACCTCTTGAACCCGAACTACCTTCCTGAATGGTCTCGTTTCGCCGAGGCTGACGCCGCCGCCACATCCTTGGGCGCCTGGCCCGGGGTGGACGGCCGGAAGGCAGTCGCGCTCTACGACGCACTCGGGCAGATGTACGCACAGCGCATCTTGAAGAAGGAGAAGAACGCAGCATGAGTGCACCAGAACGCCGGCGCCCCGGTGCGAACAGCCCAATCAGACTCACCGCCAACGTTGAACCCGTTCGGACAGGGGTCGAGGCGCCCGTGACGCCTGAGCCGCCGAGGCGGGAGGCCGCGTCCGCCGAGCCTATGAAGGAAGCAACGATCCCCACGACCGTGGCGCTGCGGGAAGGCCTCAAGCGTCGTGCCCAGACGGCAGTCCTCCACACAGCCGCGTTGCCCGGCGGCTACCGGTCGTTCACGGCGCTTGTCGACGGGGCCCTCGAACGAGAGCTTGAACGACTCGCCAACGAACACAACGGCGGCGTCCCATTCGAACCGAATGCCGGCGGGTTCCGCACAGGCCGGCCATTCGGCAGCTGATGACGCTCAGGAGACCGCCTCTCACAGAGACGCATGTCCGTCGCCGCCAGCTCGGCCGCGGCCGAGCTGGCGGCGACGGCGGAGCGGGCAAAGCGGTCGCACTTGGTGACAACGAGCGTGTCACCCTCCCAGCACGCTGCGATCGTCTGCTCCAACCCGGGCGTCATCCCGGCGGGGTCTCACACCGGGGCCCTGAATATTCGTCGGGGGGGGATCGAGACATCCAGACTCGTGGCGGTACTCGCTGTCGCTGCCGTGTGGACGGCATACTGATGGTTCAGCGGTGCGATCTCGAGGCCACCAGATGAATCGCTGACAGGTAAGGCGTGTCTTTGAGCTGCGCTTTCCGAGACAGCTGATCGAAGGGGATCAGCGCCTCATGCTCGGGGTCCTCGGCTGCCGTCCACGTCGACCAGGCGTCATGGACGTTTTCCAGCGTGCATCGCTGACCAGCAACGAGTACAAGCAAGGCATAGAGACGGTAGAGCTCGTCGCCTCGTGTCTTCGGCCGCAGATCCGGGTCAAGCTCCTGTCGAATTTGATCGGCCAGAGAGTCCAAGTAGTTCATAGCCAAACGGTAACGCCGATCAGTAGCTCAAGGGCGAGGAACGCAACCGGGACGAACCGCTCGACGAAGCCGAGTTCCGCGTAGCGGGGCCGCCACTTTGGAAGCGGGTCCTGCTTGAGCGATGCCCACTCGTCGCTGAACGGTTGGACCGGGAGGTAGTCGCGCTCGATGCGGTTGATGACGTTGAATTTTGCGGCATTCAGATCACGGTATGACCGCAGCTGGAGCCACCAGGTGACGCTGGTGATCGCTCCGATGGCCGCGAGCACTGTTGCTCGGAGTGGGTCGAACTCGTCCCTCCCGAAGGCGCTGAAGATCGCGGGCACGCCAAGCAGTGTGCTCTGCAGGGTGAGATAGAACTGATTGGCTGCTCCGCGGCGAGCAGACACGCGGTCAGCCATCTCGACGGTCACCTTGTAGAGCTCGAGCACGTCTGGTGGAGCGGCGACTGCTCCGCGGCGGCCACGGGTCACGCGTTCTTGCCTTCGCCCATCATTTGAGTGATTGCGGCGCCAACGCCTGGCCACGTCCACGTGATGACCCGGTTTCGGGCGAGGCCGGTAGGCAGTGTCGATACCGAGGAGGCGTTGTCAACGTAGACGCCGAACACAGGGACGTTGAGCGTCTTGGCCATCGAGATCTCCTTCGCAACGCCGGAGGCGGTTCCCATGGAGCGTCCAACGAGCACGATCAGCATGTTCGTTCGTGCGATCTTCTCCTTGATCTGCTGCTCCCACACGGTCTGCGGAAGTGCGGTCTTGCTCGACCAATCCTCGACGGTGAACGGAGTCGGAGACTTTGAATCGGCCTGGCCGGCGAAGAGGATCTTCGACTCCTGGTTGTGGTCGAAGTCGAAGCTGAGGAAAGCGCGGGGGTTGGGCATCGTTGCTCCTTCGGGTAGTACCTCATCTATAACAGGCGGCGCCGACATTACCTCACTTTCGCCTTGCGTCAACGTGACCCGTCCCGCCAACGCCATGGCCGAGTACGCCAATCAGCGTCGCCTCCCGGGCGGGGGAGGCGATTTTCGCCACACAGCACGCAAGTAGAGGGGGCACCGCCGGGCGCCGGAAGGATCTCAGGGGATGTGAGAGTCGCCGCCTGCGAGGACTCGATGACCGCCCTGGACGATCGTCCTGCGACGCCGCTCAACCGTCAGGAGCCTGCTCCGGACCGCCGCCGATGCTGGTTCGGGCAGCTCTTATTGCGCCTGCACTTCACCGCCGGCGTCTTCGTGGGACCGTTCATCCTCATCGCCGCGCTGTCCGGCGCCGCGTACGCGCTGAGCCCGTCGATCGAGTCGATGGTCTACCAGCATGAGCTCACCGCGTCGTCCCGTGCGACGGCTCTCCCACTCGCCGACCAGATCGCCGCCGCCCAGGCGTACATGGCCGTCCACCATCCGCAAGACACGCTGTCCGCGGTGCGTCCAGCTCCCACCGTGGGCGACACGACGCGCGTCATGTTCACCGAGGACGGACTGCTCGAGTCGCAGTCACGTGCGGTCTACATCGATCCCGGGACGGCTGAGGTCCGCGGAGACCTCCTCGCCTACGGCACGTCGGGTGCGCTGCCGATCCGAACGTGGATCAGCACCTTCCACCGCACCCTGTTCCTCGGTGACATCGGCCGGATCTACAGCGAGACGGCCGCATCCTGGATGGGCGTCGTCGCGCTGGCCGGTCTGGTGCTCTGGATCGCCAGAGTCCGGGTGGCCCGGCGCAAGCGGGACCTGGTGCGCCCGGCCCGCCGTCTGCGCGGGTACCGCCGGCTGTTCTCGTGGCACGCCTCCACCGGCGTCTGGCTGCTTGTCGGCGCCGTGTTCCTGTCCGCGACCGGCATCACCTGGTCGCAGTTCGGCGGCGCGAACGTCGACACCCTCCGGGCTGCGTGGGGATGGCAGACACCGTCACTGACGACGTCGCTGTCCACTTCGCCCACACCGCAGGGCGAGCACGCCGGCCACCACGGCGCCACATCACCCTCCGCCACGGCCGCTCCCACGCTCACCCCAGAGCTGTTCGACGAGGTGCTCGCGAAGGCCAAGACGGTCAACATCCATGCAGCCCAGGTGCAGATCACACCGCCGGCAACCGCCGAGCAAGCCTGGACCGTCGCAGAGATCAAGCGATCCTGGCCCACAGCGGTGTCGTCGGTCGCGATCGCTCCGAACGACATGGCCGTCGTGTCACGAGCCGATTTCGACTCGTTCTCGATCCCCGCGAAGCTGACGCGGTGGGGCATCGATACCCACATGGGCAGGATGTGGGGGCTCCCGAACCAGATCCTGCTGTTCGTCACGGCCCTCGGGATCGCCGCGATGGTGGTGTTCGGGTACGTCATGTGGTGGCAGCGCCGCCCGACCGGTGGCCGGGTCGGCCGGACACCTGCGGCCGGTGCGCTCGCGCGCGCTCCCTGGGGGGGGGGGGGGTCGCTGTGGTCACGGCCGCGGTGGGGCTGGCATTGCTCCTGCCCACGCTCGGTGTCAGCCTCCTGCTCTTCCTCGTCGCCGACGCGCTCCTCGTGACCTTCCGAGGACGGCGAGCGGGAGTGGTGAGGGCGTGAGGTCAGGTTGTCGAAACGACCGTGGTTGGCGCACCCAGCCTGCGTGGGTGTCCAGACCTGCGTGACGTTCCGCGGGACGCTGTCTCGGGGTTACTTACCGAGCTGTTAGCGCGACGCCCGAAGAGAACATCAAGCGCACATTCACATACTAATTGGAGATATCTTTGGATATTGGGGTCCGAGTACTATCAACACTTTCGGTCGGAGCGATCGGAGCCGCACTCCTTGCCGGCTGCACGCCAGCGCAGGCACCACCCGCACCCGGCAGTATGTCTTGAACCGCCACGCACCGCTGGGCTGGAAGGTCTACCGATGCTGCTCGCTACTTCTGCGGCGGCAGGCGCTGCGGTCACTGCGCGTGCTGGTGCTCACCAGCTGAGCCCGGACACGTTGCGTCGACAGGTTCACCAGGCGCCGGCAGTACCCGCCCAGTTCAGGTCGCCGACAGTTAGGCACCTCACTAGGTGACGAGCTTCGAAACAGGAAGCAACAACCCCTAGACAGAAGAAAACATGCATGTATGTTTGGTTCTGTTGAAGGGGAAACGATGGCGACATGGGGAATCTGGGAAGTAGTGTCGGCGCACGCCGTTGCTCGTCCCGACAGCACCGCTCTGCGCGGCGAGGCATGGTCACTGACATACGCAAGTCTTCGAGACTCCGTGCTTGACACGCCAACAGTCGACCGGTCTGTCGATCTTGTGCTTGCGGATAGGGCAGGTGCAGCCGTGGCAGCGGTACTTGCCGCTCAACGGAACCGTCGGCCCGCGGCCCTTATCCCGGAAGCAGCGGGCGCCGAGTATCGGCAGTCCATTCGAGACTCGCTCGCGACAGCGGCGAGCATGGGCGGCCCGATTGCTCCCGCCGACGAGGGCATCATCACCGCCACGTCCGGGTCCACAGGTGTTCCGAAGCTGGTGCTCCACGACCCGCAGGGAATCGATCGGTTCACGGCATGGGTCATCGACCGGTTCAAGCTCGACGCATCGACCATCTCGCTGGTTTGCAGCCCGATGAACTTCGACGTGTCCCTGTTTGACGTATGGGCCGTCCTCCGCGCCGGCGGGACAGCAGCCTTCGCGGACGCCGAGACCGTTGCCAACGCATCCGCGCTTGTAAAGCAAGCGTCGCAACAGAAGGTGACGCTCATCCAGGCGGTCCCTGCGGTTCTCACTCGGCTCGTCGCAACGGGGCTGACTCTGCCCGCCGTCGAGACCGTGGTCTCCACCGGTGACTTCTTCCCCACCGAGAAGATCGACGCGCTCCGAGAAACGTTCCCCAACGCCGAACTAGTCAGTATCTACGGGTCCACCGAAACGAACGACACGTTCATCAACGACATCGGCTCAGCAGCAGAGGGCTTCATCGGCGAAACCATCGCAGGTGTACGAGCGCGAGTCGAACCCGCCAGCGAACCTGGGACGGGGACACTCCACGTACTATCACCGTTCCAAGCGATCGGCTACCTCAACGCGTCGAACGAAGCGTGGACGACCAGCGGCGAGCAGCGGTGGTTCGACACCGGGGACATCGTCGAGGAAACACCCCGCGGACTCCGCCTCCTCGGCCGATCAGACCGTGTGGCCAAGATCAACGGCAACCGCGTCAGCCTCGATGACGTCGAAGCTGTCGCGCGAACCCACCCCGCCGTCTCCTCCGCGATCGCAGTCCTCCATCACGCCGAGAGCAAACGACTCGAGGTGGTCGTTCAACTCGCCCCTGAGGCGAGCCTCTCCAAGCTCGCGCTCCGCACCTGGATGGCACAACGACTTCCACGAGCCGCCTTACCGGCACGGCTGTGGATCATGCGAGCCCCTTTCTCGCTGACTTCAACAGGGAAAGTCGACCGCAACGCAACGCACCGTCACGCCCTCCGAGAGGAACAAAACGCATGACCATCAAGGAACAGATCCGCGAGTACATCATCACCAACCACGCCCCCGACCTCGCCGGCGAAGAAATTCCCGGCGACTACGACCTCCTCGCGAACGGTGTCATCGACAGCCTCGCCCTGCTCGAACTCGTCGAATGGGTGCAGGAGAACTGGGACATCAACGTCGCGGACGTCGAACTCACCCCTGCCGACTTCCAGAGCATCGATGCCATCGAACAGTTCGTTCAGAACCTCAGCGTCGGCGCGACCGTCGTCGCGAGCTGACGCAGCACCCTCAACGAAAGGAAACCAGATTGTTCACTCGCACCCGCGCCGAGGTCGATTCCGTCAACTGGGGAAACGGCACCAGTGAACGCCTTCTGACCGCGAACGACGTTTTCGGCTTCACCGTCGCTCACACCGTTGTCAAGGCAGGAACCCGGTCCCCGCTGCAGTACCGCAACCACCTGGAGGCGTGCTACTGCATCGGCGGTAGCGGTGCGGTCGAGTCCGAGGACGGCGTCCGACACGAGGTCGTCGCAGGCACTCTCTACGCGCTCGACCAGCACGACGCGCACTTCCTCATCGCCAGTGACCACGAGGACCTCGAACTCATCAGTGTCTTCAACCCACCGCTCACCGGGAACGAACGCCACACGGTGACCGCAGACGGATTCTCAAGCTACTGATGGTCGTCGACACACTGGAACGGCCCGCCACCTCGACCGTGCAAACGGTCAGCGACAGGATCCGTGCGGCAAAGCCCGCCCTCAACGAGGGCGTAGCCGAGCGCGACCGGTCGGCTACCTTCCCAACAGACGCGTGGCACACACTCTCTTCCACAGGACTCTTCCGGATCGGCATCGGCAAGGAGTTCGGCGGTGCCGACCTGCCGCTCAGCGAGCAGCTGCAGGTCGCAGAGCTCCTCGGGGTCGAGAATGAAGACGCTGGCCTCAACTTCAGCGCGGCAACCCACCTCGCAAGCACAGCGTTCGCGCTGTCCCGGTTCGGGACCGCAGCTGCGAAGGCTGCCTACCTGCCGGAGATTGCAAGCGGCGACCTCATCGGCAGCCACGCGATCACCGAAGCGGACGTCGGTTCCGACGCGCTCGCGATGAGTGCGACGGGCTCCATCGAAGGAGATCACATCGTCCTCAACGGCGATAAGACCTTCGTCACCAACGGTCCGGTCGCAGACCTCACAGTCGTGTACGTTCGCTCGCGTCCGAACGCTGGTCCGCTCGGTCTCACAGCCGTCGTCGTGCCTGCCGGGACCGCCGGACTCGAGCGAGGTGCTCCGCTCGAGAAGTCAGCACTCCGCACGTCACCAATTGGCACATTGCGGCTCCGGAACTGCCGCGTGCCACGGGCGAACATCCTGGGTGGTACCGGTGCGGGGTTCCTCGTCCTCGACGCCGTCATGGCGCATGAAATCCTCGTTTCCTTCACCATGAACATCGGGGAGATGCAGCGTCGGCTGGACGCCACGATCCGGCGGGTGCGCAGCCGCCACCAGTTCGGGCAACCCCTCGCTTCGTTCCAAGGCGTGCAAGACGCACTCGTCGAGATGCACATGGACATCGACACCGCTCGCCTGGCACTCGCCGCAGCAGCTACAGAGGTCGCGACCGGAGCACGTGCGTCCGCGCGTATCGCCGCCGCGAAGATCCTCACCAGTAAGGCGAACCTCTCCACCGCTCAGAAAGCAATCGAATTGCACGGTGGGGCCGGCGTTCTCAGTGCCTCCGGCGTCGAACGCGGCCTTCGCGACGCGATGGGCGGACCGATCTACTCCGGTACCAACGCAATTCAACGACTGAAGATCGCCAAGAGCCTCGGGCTCTGACGACCGAAAGAAGGAATCGATGCCCACCACGACAGATGCGACCATCGCTCCGACGTTCCACTTGAACTTCGACCACGAACGCGTGCAACGCTTCGTCGACCAGCACGTGCCCAATCGGGATGCACCCCACCGGGAGCTCGCCGTCCGTCTCCACGACGCCGTGCGGGACCGCATCCGCTACGAGGTGTACGACGCCGACCTCAGCAGAGACGGCACGCGCGCCTCAGCGATCCTTGACAGAGGTCAGGGGTTCTGCGTGCACAAGTCCATCGTCTACGCCGCAGCGCTCCGCGCAGTCGGCATCCCCAGTCGGCTCGTCTACGGCGATGTCCGAAACCACCTCGCATCGGACCGCTTGCTCGAACTCATGGGCGGCGACTTGTTCACCTTCCACGCACTCGTATCCGTCCAACTCGACGGGCAGTGGATTCGTGCGACGCCCGTCTTCAACAAGCTGCTCTGCAAGCTCTACGGGATCCAGCCGCTTGAGTTCGACGGTCAGAACGACAGCTACTACCACCCGCACGATCTCGCCGGCCGCCGACACATGGAGTTCGTGCAGTGGCGCGGCGAGTTCGACGACTTTCCCTGGCAGACCGTCACGGACGGAATCGCGAAGAACCACCCCAGGCTGGTCGGAGCAGGGGAGCGCACCACCACCGGCTCACTCCTCGACGAGGCGGACACGACCCGATGACGATCATCGTCGAGAGAGCCGTTCAGGAAGCGCTTGACCAGGGTGCCCCCGTGGTCGCCCTCGAATCGTCCAACATCACGGCGGGTGTCCTTCCCGCGAACCTCGAACTCGCGCGCGACATGGACGCCGCAGTCGCCGCACACGGAGCGCTCCCTGCTCGTGTCGCCATGCTCGATGGGAGCCTCCACGTCGGCCTCACCGAGGACGAGCTAGTCCGTATCGCCACCGAGCACGACGAGGAGAAGGTCAGCACACGCGACCTCGCAATCGGCATGGCCAGGAACGCCACCGCCGGCACAACGGTGTCAGCGAGTCTCATCGCTTCCGTCGCTGCGGGTATCCGAGTGTTCGCCGTCGCAGGAATCGGTGGAGTCCATCGGGGTGCCGAGACGTCGTTCGATATCTCGACGGACCTGACGCAATTTCAAACGTCCCCCAGCCTCGTCGTTTGCGCCGGAGCGAAGTCGCTCCTCGATCCGAGACTCACCCTCGAGTACCTCGAGACAGCTGGTGTGCCTGTCATCGGGTACGCCAGCGACGACTTCCCCGGGTACCTCGCGGTGTCCAGCGGCGAGCGAAACCCCCTCCGAAGCGACGACCTCCAGGAGATCGCGCGAATCGCTCACCACCACTGGGCCGACGTAACTCGAAGCGCAGTGCTCGTGACCTCCCCGCTCCCAGCCGAAGATGGTGTCGACCCGGACGTGCTGCTCCGGCTCATCAACGACGCGCTCGAGGAGGCGGCGACCTCAGGCGCCAGCGGTGCGGCACTGACACCGTTCGTGCAACGCGCCGTCGCGGCTGCCACAAACGGGCGTTCAAGCACCGCGAATCGCGCTGCGCTGTTGTCGACCGTCTCATTGGCTGCCGACCTGGCTGTCGAAGAAGCTGCCGTCCGACAAGCAGACCCGTCTTTGGTCACCTCAGACCTCCGGCAGGGCTGGTCCTCGCGATGACAGCATTCCTGTTCGACCTCGACGGCACGGTTATGGACACCCCGTCCGTGATCGTCGGAAGTCTCAGGTCGATGCTCGAAGGACGAGACGACATCTCGGAAACGCTTCTGCGGAGCCAGATCGGACGGCCGTTGGACGCAATCGTCGAGACCCTGCTCCCAGACGTCGACCACGAAGGAGCCGCGCGAGCACGTCAACGTTTCCGTCAGCACTTCGCGGAAGCGACCCGCCACGACGCGCAACGACTCGTGATCGCCGAGGTCATGGAAGCGCTGGCTGACGTGCGAGCGAACGGGTCGAGGACTGCCATCGTGACCAGCAAGATCACGGCATCCGCGGAAGAGCTCCTGAGGGCGGGCGGTATCCGACAGTCGTTCGATGCTGTCATCGGGCATGATCAAGCCTCACGAGGGAAGCCGTCACCCGAGCTCGCACTCATTGCTGCGGCACAGCTCGGCGAACTTCCAGAGCACTGCGTCGTCATCGGAGACTCCGTGGATGACATGTCCATGGGCGCAGACGCCGGTATGACAACCGTCGGCGTCCTCTGGGGCGTGGCTGCGCGTCGGGACCTCGAACAGGCGGGCGCCATGGTCACCGTAACGAACCCAAACGAGCTGAGCGGCGTGCTCAGGCAATCCACGACGCGAGGTGCAGCATGACGACCACAGAGACTCGACAGAAGCCACACGGACTCGCCCTCGCAACACTCTGTGCCGCACAGTTCCTCGTCGCGCTCGACTTCTCGGTGATGTACGTCGCGTTGCCCACAATCGGCAGCGACCTCAACCTCTCGGACGCTGCAGCACAGTGGGTCGTCAGCGCGTACGCGGTCTTCTTCGCCGGCCTCCTGCTCGTCGGAGGGCGACTGACGGACCGCCTCGGGGCACGGAACGTGTTCGTCGCATCGTTCCTGCTCTTCGGCCTTGCGAGCCTCGTCGGGGGTTTCGCCCCGAACGGCGAAGTGCTCCTCGGTGCGCGGGCTGCTCAGGGAGCAGCAGCAGCTCTCCTGCAACCGAGCGTCCTTGGACTGCTAAGCGCGACCTTCGACGGCGAGAACCGCAAGCGGGCTGTCTCGGTGTGGGGTGCGGTCGGAGCATCCGGGCTCGCGCTTGGTGTCATCCTCGGCGGTGTCTTGACCGCGCTGGACTGGCGCTGGACATTCCTCATCAACCTGCCGTTCGTTGCCGCCGGGATCGCAGGGGCACTCGTGGCCTTCCGGTCGGTTGATGCGCACAGGAGCCAGGTGCGGATCCCTGTTGCTGGGGCGGTCCTCGGTACCGCTTCGCTCCTCACCGCAGTCTTCGCGTTGACGATCGTCGCTGAGCCGACCCCCAACCTGGTTCTCGGGGGTGCAGCTTTCGTGGCATTCGTCGTCGCGGGCGTGCTGTTCCTCCGACACGAGAGGGGTCCGACGCCCCTTATCGAGCGAGCCCTGCGTCAGGTGCACAGCATCAGGCTCGGCGCGGCGGCGACCGCCCTCTACATGGCTTCTGTTGGTTCGGAGTTCTACCTCGTCACCCTGCTCCTCCAGCAGGTGCACGGGTACAGCCCACTCCAGGCCGGATTCGGCTTCCTGCCATTGGCAGTGATGGTCACCATCGGCAACATCGTCGCCGGCCGACTCATCTCTCGGCTCCCTGTGGAGCGCGTGCTACTCGTTGGATTCATCATCGGCGCGGGAGGGTTGCTCTTGCTGGCGATCACTGGGCGAGCCGACTACGCCTACGGAGTGTTACCGGGGCTGCTCATCAGCGGTTTTGGTCACGGAATCATCTACACCTCGATGTTCGCGCTCGGGACCGCGGAGGTTCCGACGGGGCTCGAAGGCGGAGCGGGCGCTCTGCTGACAACATCGCAGTACCTCTCCTCGACTGTGACCGTGGCGGTACTGACAATCGCGCTCACCGTGGTCGAAGGCGATGCGGCGTTCACAGTCGCGTTCCTCGTTACCGCGGCATGCGCCGTTGCCGGGCTCGGTGTTGCGTGGGCAGCGTCGAGGGCGAAGGTCGGTGTGGTGTCGTGATCATCGAAGCGTCCACAAGGCTCGGAGCGCTCGTCATCCACAACGATCCGGTCCCGGAGGAGGAGTTGTGGCTCGGGCGGAGCGCAGACGTCAGCATTCACACCGCCCGATTCCCCACACCGCGCGCGTCGGGTGAGCACTTCACTGGTCGTCCGGCCGAACGGATGCTCTCACCAGGAGTCGCCCGGGGGCTCCGGCAACTGGCAGACCTTGGAGTGCAGGCAATTGGGTACTGCTTTGTCAGCAGCAGCGTCTTCGGGGGCGGGGACTTCGACGATCAGTTCGAGCAACTGGCCACGGACGAGGCGGGAGGGACACCAGTCATCACTGGCGGGAGAGCCCTGCGCGACGAGGTCCGACGTCGAGCGGGACATCGAGATGTCGTTCTGGTCGCTCCGCCTTGGTTCTCGGATGAGACAGTTGCTGCGCTCATTGACTACGTCGAGATCCCGTCGATCCGCGTGCGGACTCATCGGTACGTTCTTGGGCCCGAATGGGAGGGAATTGCCCGTCCGGAGCTATTCGACGCAGGCGCCAGACATGCGATAACCGGCCAGGGGCTCCTGGAGCAGATCTCGGCGCTCGGACTTCGCGGGTCGGAACTCGTCGTAGTTCCAGGTAGCGGCATGCGCAGCTACGCAGCTCAGAAGGTCATCGCTGCTGTACTCGGCCTCGAGACGGTGAGTGCGAACGGGGCGCTACTCTCCGCTCTCGTGTCGAGCGCGAGGGGAGCTGCACTGGTCGGATGATTCGACTCTAGGCTGCGTCCGCTACCTCCTGGACGTACTGAGCGGCCTCCCGGATGCCGATGCCAGGAAGCAAGTAGAGCCAGAGCGAGTCGAGCCGCTCGCAGATGCCCTGGCGTTGTTCCAGTTGGTCCCCGATCTCCTGTACTCCGAAGACGCTCGCGACGACAACCCACGCGACCTCGTCAATAGCGCAGTCTTGGGTGATTTCGCCGGCGCCTTGTGCCTCGGCAAGAATGCTCCGGACTTCGTCAATCCAACCTCGAAACGGAGTCGGCAGAGGCGCATCGATGTGCGACGCTTCTTTGATGAGTCGCATGGCCGCCCGGCTTGCAACATCGTCCCGGAACCCAGTTGCGAGGTCGTGCGCGAAGAGCATCAGCAGCATGACGCCTTCGAATCCTTCTGCGCGGCGATGCGGGACGTATTCAGCCCAGTGCTTGTATTGCTGTTCAGCCAGAGCAGCAGCGATGTCGGCTTTTGATGCGAAATGGAAGTACAGCGAACCCCGTGTGAGCGAGGCTCGCTCGACAACGTCCACCAGTCTGGTGCCGAGGAATCCGTTCTCGTCGAACGCGGCTGCTGCGGCATGGAGGAGCTGGGCTCGGGTGCGGATGGCCCTGTCTTGTGAAGGCAAGTGATGATCCAATTGGGCGTCGGCCTGGGGCCGGTAGCGAGGCGAGGCGTTGGCTCCTTCTGATCCTATCCCTGGTCTTTCTTAGCCCGCGGTGGAGTCTGCTCGTCCGGTGAGACGCTTGGTGGGCACCATCAAGATGGCCGCGTCGCTTGCCTAGCGCTGGCGGGTGTGTCGCAGGAAACGAGGAGCGACTGCGACTTGGCGTCGCCGCTCCCGGCTGACTGACGTGGGCGTTCGGCTCCACGAGGAAGCGCTAATCAGCTGGGCAGGTTGTGGCGGAGGTCGTAGCTGGTGTCGGCAGCGAACAGCAGTCGGCTGCGTACGTCTTCGAGGGATGCCGGGTCTTCGTCGTTGCGGAAGTCGGCACGGAGGAGCGTGTTTGCGGTGATGTTGCGGTCCGTGCGGGCTGTGAAGCCGGCGGCTGCTGCGGTGAGGAAGATCGTGGGATCGGCGGGCTTGATGAGTTCGGTGCCGAAGGAGCTGACTGGGTCCGGTTCGAAGCCGAGCGCGGCCATGTCGACTTCCTGCTCGGTGAACGCGACCAGCCGGTATGGCAGCTCCCTTTTGCTGATGGCGGGGTAGCCGGGCCGGTCGGAGATGGCGCAGCCGGAGATGCGGCAGCCGGCGCTGATGAGCCGTTCCGCTTGCTCGACGAGCGGCAGGTCGGACGTCCATCGAGTCCTGACCCCGCCGATTCCGGGGTAGCAGGCGATCGCGAAGTCCACGAGCCCACCGACCTGCCGTGACTCCCATCCGATGTCGGTGCGGTGCACGCGCTTCCCGAGGCGTGCGAGCGCGTCATCGACCAGCGGCACCGAATCGGTCACGCAGTACGTGGTGTTGAGCGTTGAGGCGGGCGCGCCGGCTGGGATCATGGTTTCCACGACCGACCGCGCAGGTCTGTTCGATGACCAGGACGACGACCGAACGGTGTGGATCATCGAGCCCGATGGCAGCGTCATCACGTTGTCGCCCGATGCGTACATCGAGGGCGGTCGCCCGACCATCAAGCAGGGCGGCACTCTCGTTGTCGCGAGCGGCTTTGTCGACCGTTGGGGCAACCTGATCGACGATGATGAGGACGCCCCGGTCGTGCTGCCGACCGTTACCTCGGACGTCGCCACCGACGTCGTCGCGCCGGATTCCGCGTTCGGCTTCGTGAACGTCACGTTCCCGCATGCGTCGATCCACAACTTGTCCGTCTCGGCGGGTGACTTCACCACTTCGTTCGCGGTGGACGTCCAGCCGGTCGCGGCCACCGTCGTCACCCCGACGATCCCGGTCGCCGTCGCAGCACCGGTCACCACGACGAACCGTGGCGGCCAGCTCGCCTATACGGGTTCGGACGCCACCGGCGCCCTGCCCTGGGCCCTCGGCCTGCTCGTCGCCGGTGCCGGCCTCATCGGCGCCCGCGCCCTGCGTCGTCGCCGCGCACAGCGTTGATGGTCGAACAGGACTGATCTCTTCCGTCCGTTGTAACGGACGGAAGGCCCTCTCCGGCCCCGCCTGCCCCTACCGGGCCGGCGGGGCCTTTTGCTGCCGTTGTCGGCGGCCACGCTACGTGTCCAGGCGCGTCGGCCTCCGCTGGGCCTGCGAGGGTCAGTGTCCGCATCAACTGCCAAATAATTTGTCCCGTTGTGCACGTCCAGTCTCGACAATGCTTCGCGACGACACCGCCGATCGTGAGAGTCCGCGCTAGACGGCCCAGTGTGACAACGTCAGGATTTTCACACGATCACGCTCACTGCCCCAACTGCTTGCGCACTTCTGCGACCAAGAAGGCTTTAAGCCGCGGAGCCGCCCGGAAGCGGAAAGAGTCGGGCGATCTCCTCCTCCATCGCAGGATCAGCGATTGGAATTTCACCGTCGTATACAATGCCGACTGGATTCTCGCCCTGATGGTCAAAGATGAAAGCTGCTGCTCGCCTCAGTCCGAGCTGATATTTTTTCGCCTTGATGTATCTACGAGCAAGTTCAACTTCAGCGGATACATCGCCTTCTGCCGGGACGGTCATCCATGCGAAAACCCACCCGTCTGTGGTACTTCCCCCGATCGTGGCCGTAAACGAGTGCCCTTTGATCTTCGAATCGGGAGCTGTTTGCAGCTTCCGAGGAACTTGAACCAATTCCGATTGAATGCTCGTGTCAGCAGAGAGGAGAGTTGCGCCGATACTCAGCCAACCAAATGAACCGAACCGCTCTACTGCGTCGACAAAAGATGTCATAGGTGAGCCGGCAATGCGAGGCTTCGCTATTCTCGCTTTCGGATCGGCTAGGGTTGCGTAATGCCAAGCGTCGAGCGGATCTGTCCGGCTCGTGATGTACATGCGTTGCCCATTTTGCCCCTCAGCCGGTTGTTCCTCATCCCCCGTACCCACGCCTACGGCCTGAGGCACAGGACCAACATAAAGGCCCTCTTCGTAAAAATACAGGAACAAATCCAGCTCGTCGGACGCCATGTAGGTCTTCGCGATTTCCAGCTGCCGCCTACGACGCAGATACAGGAGGAATTCGGCCGGCCTGTCGACGACTCTCCCGATTACCTGTAGGTCGTGGACAGATATGACCCAAGGAATGTCTGCTTCGACTAGCATGCCAGCCGAAATCAGCTCGCTCATCGCAGAAGGAACGCCCGACAGGTCCTCGAGACTCAACGCCACAATGTGAATCTCTCGAATGTTCCCGAGATCCATCCACCCGGTCTGGTGCAGGCGTATACCGCGGTCATTCTCGATGCGATGCTTGAGGCGGCTTGCCTGACTCGTGGCCTTACTGATGATGCCGGTGAGGTCTCGCCGAAGGCGGCGAGTATCGCCGGAACGAGACTCCGGACTGATCGCAACAGCCTTCGCCTCCACGATGATTGCGACATCATCCAGCGTAAGAAACAGATCACCTTCGACCTTTTTAGTATATTGCGCCGGATCGAGCCCTTCTTCGCTCTCGTCCTTCGGGACGAAATAGTCGAAAGCCTTAAAAATAGCCGCCTTAGGTATTAGGTCTCGGAAGGCCTTCTCACCGAGGTCCTCGAGGAGTGCGCCTCTCTCCGACTGGTATACCTCCCAAACCGGGAGCCCCTTGAGTTCCTGCTCGAGGTTCTCGCGAATCGCCGGAAGCACAAGCGCGTCGTGAACAAGGAGATAGCCCCCGAGGCGCGTTCGGATAACAGGATTCGTGCGGAGTACATTGTCCCCGCCGACGAAGGCGTCTACAATCTCGCGCGGCGTGGCTGATCCCGTATCGGAAACGAAATGGTCAAGGACAGCCCGCGCTACCGCTTGGTCAACTTTTGCTGCTACGGCAACACGTTTTGCACTAAACGCCACGGAATCAGCTCTGGGTTGCCAGGCTTGATTATGCAGAGTGCGCAGCCTGAGTTTGTTAGTCTCATCAGGCATGGATTGCCCATTTTGCGCATCTCCGTACGCCGACGCCATTGCACGGAAACAGGTCTCAAGCCGATCATTCATCGCCTCGACTTGCAGGGCATGTAAACTTTCGAGAACCCGAATCGCCTCGTCGGCATCGAAGCCGAAAGTCGCTCGAAGTACCGAGCGAACTTCAACCCCTCCGAAGAGCGCGAGATACGTCGGCTTGACCATGTCTGGATAGGACGTGCTCCTAATCCACACCGAAGCGGATTGAGTCATGAATGAAAGAGAGTCGATATCACTCGTGGCTTTTTCGCGGTTGACGATCATTTGGCGTGCCTGGGCGAGCTCAATGACCTCTCCGACCCGCTCTGCCCAACCATGAGCAGCTTCGTACAGGGAGTTGGCTTCTTCCTTCTCCGGTGAACCGAAGCTCACCGCGGTGTCGGAGCTGAGCGCCAGTAGCGCTAAAATCTCCGCTTTCGTAACTCCGCCTTCAACGTCGACCTTGACCTGCCCGGCCGCTGACCACGGCAGGCACGCGAGTCGGACTAGCTCTACAACTCGTTCGGCCCGGTGAGACGAAAGTTGCTCCATGAGTTCGGTGATGATTCCGTCGATCCGCCTGTCGACTTCGTCCAGCTGATTGTCGAACGTCTCGAGATCGTCCATGAGTCTTAGCTGACGGTGAACCGACTCCGAGATGGCGGCACCGTGAACATCTACCTCCTGACCGCCAGATTGCGGGACACCCGCGCGCGAGGTGCGGGCTCGGCGCTGCGAGTTTCGGGCCTTATCCCGCTGGTTCTTCCGCTTTCTCTTGCGCTTGGGCATAAGCAGCATTGAAGCACGGTGTTGCGGATTTCTCCAGACGCGTTGCCTATACGGGGTGGATGCCTCGCGCGACCTCTCCGACTCACGACTCCACGTTGTGATGGCGTCCGAGTGGCTACGCCTGGCGGGCGGGTGCCCGTTCTTCCCTTACACCTTCCGCTGCCACAGGACGAGCCCGGACGCGGCGGTGTTCTGCGCGTCCCGGATTTCTTCTTTGTGCCACGCTTGGATGGGGACGATCGTCAGTTCTGAATTCCAGTCAATTGGAGCGATAGTTCTTCCGGAGGCCGCCGGGTGCTCCTGCAGCGCCCAGCGCACGTGGTTTGGGGAGCGGTGGGCGAGACGAGCGAGGGTTCTGACCGCGGACACGCCATCGCGAAGGTAATCATGCAGAAGTGCTAGGTCGACATCGAGAAGCTCGGGACCGAGCGAGGCGAAGCCGTCGCCGCCCCACCGAGGTGGTGACCAGACCGGCTGACTAGGCGCCGCGTCCTTCGGTCGAATTTGCAACGCTTCCGCGGCTCGGTCGAGCCACACGACAAGGTAGGAGTCGAGCGCCGTCTTCAGTTCTGCGGACATGCGGATGTGGAAGTCGGTGAGGTCTGCAGCGTCGTACCCGTCTGCCAGCACCTTCCACTGCTTCGGCAAAGCCCGCGTCGGCTGGGCGGTCGCGCGGAGGAAGAGATACCGGCGCGCGTTGAGCAAAGCCTTTCCGCGGCCAGGCGTTTCCCCGACACTCTCGACAATCGCTTCCCAGTGCTCACGGTGCAGGAGCTCCCACCATGGGAGCTTCAGCCGCTCGCCGTACCGGATGTTTGAGCCGTTGGTGCGGAGGTAGCGTGCGAGCTCAGCGATTTGACGAAGGATGGCTGTGGTCTGCGCGGGAGAGCCGAGCATGGCGGGCCGCAGCTGCTTCCCAATGCCAGCGACGATGTCGGGGTCAGGCGCGTAGTAGCGACCGCGGTGGAGTGTCTCAGCCCCGGCGATGGCAGCGCGGAGTGCGAGGCTGAGGGAGTACTGCAGGGTTTCAGCGTTCGCGCCGCCGGCGACGCTGAGTGGACATGCCCAAGATGGCCACAGCAACGCGGGGATTTCCCAATGACGTGGCCCGCTGTGTTCGAGCCGCTGGCGGCTGAGAACCTCGACGACGTACCCGTCGAAGTTCGGTCGGACCATGCTTCCTGTAACGAGACGTTGCATCGTTGACAGGTCTCCGTCGACGGCGCGAAGGACGCGGCCACGGAACCGCGGCCCGACATCGGGCCAATAGCTGAGCATGGTCGCGGCGCTGCCCGGTCCACGCTCGGCGGTTCCGGTCTCGGCCGGACGGGCGAAGGTGAGGCGTCGAATGATCGCTCTCACGCTCTCCTCGGGCGCGTACATGAGGGTGATCGCCGCGGCCATGAGCGCGCCCATAGCAAGGGAGTTCTTGGGTGGAGACGTGCCGATCCGCGTCTGCTCGTCGAAGAGCCCGCGGAGATCCTCGGCGGGGATTCGCGCGAGGCGGGCGATCAAGTCGATGTCGGCGGCCGCGAGGAGCGCGATCCCAACGCCGCGAGCGGTGCCGAGCAGGTGCTCGAGGTCAGGGATCTCTATAGAAAGCTGGGGCTGGCTGCGGCCCCACGCGACTGTGATGAGGGTCTGTGCGAGGTTGATCGGCGAGTGGAGCGGGAACGGCTCGTCGGTCCACGTGTCGCGAAGGTCATGACCGCAGGTTGCCCCGGATGGCAATCGGGCGCGGCAGCGTGAGGGCGTCACTGGTCGGGGTTCCATCCAGTTCGGTTCCGGAATCGGCGACCAGCACGATGGGCAGTCCTCGCGGAGCGGCACGAAGTGCTTGTCGCAGAGGAAGGACCACCAGAGCCGCCAGTGCGCCATGAACACGTCTGGTTGCTCGCGAAGGCAGAGCGGGCAGTACCGGGTTCCGGACCCTCGTGTCCAGTTCTTGGCGTGGGCAGGGAGCTGGTCGGGTCCACGTGCGACCGCATCCTCGGAGAACGCACCCATTGAGCCACGGATGATGTCGAGGGGATCACATCCGACCGCCGCGGCAATCGCATCCGCAACGCTGCACGTCACCTCGCCAGTGAGTCGTTTGCGGCGCTCCGGCGGGATGCTGTTCAGTCCGCACCACCTGCTGATCGCGGCGGGTGGCTCGCCCACGAAGGCTGCGATTCGATGCAGGAACGCGGGGAAGTACTCGCCCGGGACGATCTCAGTGTCGAAGCCGAATCGGCGAATCCGGGTGATGTCGATCGGTGCTGCTGTTCTGCGAGGACTCACTCAGGTCCAGCTCTTCTTGAATGAGAAGCGGCCAGCGTCCCACAGGCTGAGACGCTGTGCGCGTGAACGTTCGCCGCGGATCTCGATCTGCAGGCCGTCAAGTACCTTCCGAGTGATGCGCTGTTCCGGCAATCGTGCAGCAGCGTTCGCGGCCTTCGACACGAGCGTCGAAAGATGGTTCGCGTACCCCAGGGTGGAGACCCAGAGGTACTCCTCGAACTCTTCGCTAAGCACTGTGTCGCCGGCCCCGTGCCCTCGGAGTCGAAGCCGCCCCTCGATCTTGCGGAGGAACCGCCGCCACTCTCGCGCTTCGCTCTCGTTCGCGTGCCCGAACGGGCGCAGCTCGATCATCTCCCAGCGCGCTTCTGACTGGACGCGGGCCGCCTCACGTGCGCCGGTCTTCTGATCCGCAAGCTGCTCGCGCATGTTGTGACCACTCAGGACAACGCGGATCCCGAGGTTCTGCAGTGACCGCAACCCGTCGTGGACGTACTTCCCGGTCTGGCCATCGAAGTTGATGAACTGGATCTCATCGATGAAGATCCATCGGACGCCGTGTCGTTCGACTGCTCGCTCGAACGACGTCCTCGGGTCCTTGTCCCAGGGCGCTCCGACCTGTTCGCAGAGCGCCGCGAACAGTTGCCGCTCTTGCACCTTCTTGAGCAATGAGAAGAAGACGACGTCGCGTCGACGCGCTGAGAAAAGCGCGTTGTCCGGCGGCTCAGCGCTCGCGCGGCGCGCGTCCCACGCGGACTCGCACATCGTTCCAACCGCGAGCTGTCGGAGAAGCTTGGACTTCCCCGTGCCCGGCGGCCCGGTGATCAGTGTCACTGGCAGTGGAAGGCCGGTTCTCATGCCTGCTGGCGGCGGTGATGGGATGGCATGAAACTGCATCTCAGCATCCGCGAGTTGCTGCGTCCGGATGTAAGGCCAGAAGTGATGCCACTGCTCAGTCGCGAGCCGAGAGGCACGCCGCTGGTCAGCGTCCTCTACCCCATAGGCTCGCATTGGTTCCAGCAAGTGCGCTCCGGTGACCTCAGCGACGAACTGCTGGTCCTCCGGGGGCATCAGTGCCCAACTCTGCTCAGGATAAGGGTCATCGTCGAACAGGCGGACGATGTCCGGCGGCAAGGCGGTTGGCGCGGTGATCGTCATGCCAACCGGCCAAAGAGGTCGTCAAGATCGTCATCCGAGTCATCGTCGGTGTCGTTCTCGGCTTGACTGAGGAGTTCTTCGAGTTCGTAGTCCATGTCGCTGGGGATCACGGTGCCGGAGTCGAGCGCTTGCAGCCGCTCGTAGGCGACGGTGTTCATCTCGTCGGTTCGGGAGAGCTCCGATCGACTGCCACGAATCAGGTCGTCGTCGGCGCGCCACTGAATGAGCAGCTGCAGCATCCGGTCCTGGAACTCGGTCCGCCGCAACGTGAGATCGCCGACCTGCCCGCCGAGGACGTTGAGGGAGTGGTCCGAGAACTGGGGCGTGTCTTCAGTGCGGAGCACCCAGGGCACTTCCCACGCGGCGCCGTCGGGGTCGAAGCAGTACACCTGGCGCAGGTCGGACGGGTTGTAGTGGAACGTCCAGTAGCCGTCCTGGGAAGCACCGGGGGTGCGCAGCAGGGTCTCGATGATGGGTGCGTTGAACAGTTCGTAGCGGCGGGTGATGCCGTACTTCCGGAGCTTGGCTCGGAAGGTCGGAAGGAAGCGAATCCATTCGTTCTCCCACTTGGGCATCTCGACGAACCCAGTCTCCCCGACGAGTTCCGCCCATCGCTGGTAGGGACTGAGGCGTCGTCCGAGCTCAGCGCGGAGGCCCCGGTGCTCGCGGAAGTTGTAGAGGTCGGTCCATTGCCGGTCGCGTTCCCAGAGCTGATCCCAGGTGAGCAGCGCTTCAGTCTGAAGGCCGCGTTCGTCGATGGATCCGCCGACGTAGCCAGCGCAGAGCTCCTCGAACTCTGTCTTGTAGCTGAGGAAGCTGCGCTCGATGAGGGCCTTGGCGCGCGGGTCACGGACACGAGCGAACTCAACCTCGCAGCCCAGGCGGGCGAGTTGGCTGACGTGAAAGTTGGAGAGGAAGTCTTTGCCGTTGTCAGTGATCAGGCGGCGAGGCGGGATCGGCCACCGAGTGAGAGCTCGCGGTATCCCGACGAAGGGCCGCGGGTACACCCGCCCATCGACCGTGACCGTTTCCCGGTCGTCGACCATCGACGCGAACGCGTCGGCAAGGGCGAGGACGACACCAACGCCGGATGAGTGCTCGCTGATGGAGCGGCCGACGATCATGCGGGTGGCGGAGTCGATGATCTTCACCAGCGTGACGCGGTAGGTGCGGGTCCTTCCGGTGCGGTCTTTCGGGTCCCAGAGCATCACGTTCGAGGTGGTGGCGTCGATCTGCCAGAGCGACCCGGGGCGTTCCAGGTGGCGCGGGGCGAAGGACTGCTTGGGTGCTTGTTCGGTGCCGTGTTTCGTCTTCGACTTGGTCTTCAGGTGCGGCATCCGCTGGTGCACTCGCTCGACGAGACGGTAGAACGTTCGCTCCGATGGCGGCTTCGTGATGTCGGGAGCGGCGCCGAGGAGCCAGAGGCGGAACTCGAGGTACTGCGTCTGTGTGTGCAGGGCTGGATCGAAGACGCGGTCGAGCAGGAACTCCTCCACGAGGACGGGGATGTCAGCATCGCGGTTCTTCCGACGTTCCCGGGTGTAGCGACCGTCGACTGTGGCTGTGGGGCCGGCCGCTTCTCGTTTGATGGCGCGGCTGACGCGCTTGCGGGCCGTCTCGTAGGGGATCTCGTCGTGCTCGGCGATGCGTCTCGCGATCGCGGCGATGCGTTTGCGTTCGTTGTGGATGACGTTCGGGTCGACGTCTCGGGAGGGTTTGTCGTTGTCCGCTTGCCAGGGTGCGATGCCGGTGTCGATGTAGCGAATGAGCGCGCGGTGGTCGTCGCGCTTGCCGATCGCGTGGTCGCTGAGCCGGTCGTCGAGGTCGTGCAGCAGCATCGATGCCGGCGGCGGGTTCTCTGGACTGGCGATCGCCTTGACGACCGCCCGTAGCGGTCGAGGAGTCACGGGTCGGTTCGCGGCGTCGACGAACTGCGCCCACCCGTCAGCCCATGAGTGCACGAAGACCTGTTCGCCGTCGAACACCACCGGCATTCCCACGCGCAGCTTTGCGACCCACTCCGAGTCCTTCGTCACGGGGTCACCGTCCACACGATCGAGGTCGGCCGGAACGGCAACCGCATGTCAGTGCGCAAGTCGCGACGCCAGAGCATCCTGCGGATCAGCATCATTGCGAACCCGGGCTCGTAGCCTCGTGCGGCGATGCGGGTCACGAGTTCGACGACGGGCATCGGTCGCGAGCAGAGCTCAGCCGCGATTGGTGCCCAGCGCCGGTAAGACTGCTCGGGGACGCGCGCTTCGGTGAAGTTCTCGAGGTTCGCCTGCATCAGTCGCGGCATCCCGGTCCAGACCTTGTAGCCGACACCTGCCTCGGCAAGGATGTCCCGGATGAGGGCCGCGCGAGCACGCCAGTTCCGTTTTGCGGCCTGCTCGGGGTTCTTCACGTCGACGACCAGTGGCGGAAGCCCGTCTCCAAGAAGGACCAGGTCCGGCGTGTGGAGCTTGTACGGCGCTCCTCGCTCGAACGCCAACGTGAATGGCTGACCGCCGATGTAGCGCACCGCCGGGTGGAAATCGGCGAGGGTGATGAAGTCTCGTTCCAGGTGGGACTCTGCGCCGACGAGCGATTCGGTCGTGTGGGTCCACACGGCGACGGGCTTGTGATCTTGCGTCAGCCGACGAGAGAATTCCCGCATTGGATGAGCGGAACCCAGCAGCTCCGCCGTTAGATCAGCCACCTGCACACTGCGGACAGTGCGCCCATCCGTCGAGTACCCGACCACAACGCCCGCGGAAGGCCTCGCGGGCTTCAAACGGTACGTCGACCACGGCCGGTGAAACCGCACGCGCAATCCCTGGGCCAGACTCCGGGCGCGACTCGTCCCGACGCGGGGGTTCGTCGCCCAGGAGTTCAATACCGCCATGGGATCGACGCCCCACTCATCGACGCGAGTCCGGCCGCGATGAGCGAGCCGTTCGCTCTCGCGGAGCAGTGCGATCCCGAGGTCCCCCGCCCAAGCTGGAGGGGAGTTAGGGATTCGCACGTGCGCCGGCTGGTTGGCACGATCCGGCCCCTTGGGCGGAGTAGCGAGCTTGGGCGCGCTCATGCGGTGGCGCCTCCGAGGCGGGCCAACCTCGCTAGACGACCGCCGCGGTCGCGACGATCCCGCCAGCATGGATTGACGTGGGCGATGGACAACCGAGTGCTCATGGCGGCACACTATTGTGAACCTAGTTATAAAAACAACCAGGCGGGTGGTTCAACGACTGTGCGACGTCTCCTGGTCCTTCGCTGCCCGGACCCATTTCCCGACCGCCACGTTGCTCACGCCAAGCGCTTCCCCGATGGCGTCCAATGTGAGACCTTCCTCGTACCCTTCCAGTGCCAGCCGGACGCGCTCCTCAGTCGTCTCACGGAGAACGCGCTCCGCGGTTCGCATCGCGTCAAGCAGGGCGCCGGCCCTTGCCTGATCCTTCACAACCTTCGGGGGACGGCCGATCCGGCGACCCGGGGTCGATGTGCTCACGGTTGCGCTCCAACGTTCAGTTCGAGCGTCGGAACGGTAGTTGCGCGCCCCGCGGGCACGTGGAATGATCCGACGCGAATCTCGCTCGGATCGGACATAGGAATCTGGGTTCTTGTGGGCACTTCACGCGATTTGGCGGTCGCGTGCCACGGGGTCAATGACGACCCCTGTGAGTCCTGCCTACAAGCCATGGTAGCTCCCGG
>Ga0308163_10000648_pt1 | contig 53315 bp, 49 predicted proteins | sample PhyTR1_FD_201037 | JGI IMG/M metagenome (GOLD analysis project Ga0308163, IMG submission 201037) | Phyllosphere microbial communities from UC Gill Tract Community Farm, Albany, California, United States - DLSLT.R1 | ecosystem: Host-associated > Plants > Phyllosphere > Unclassified | place: USA...
CCGAGCGCGGCTACAACCAGGCGCTGGAAATCGCCCGGCCGCTGGCGCGCAGCCTCGGCGTCGCGCTGCATCCGCGTCTGACGGCCCGGGTGCGCGAGACGGCGGCGCAAAGCATGGTCGCGCCGGAGCAACGCCAGCGCAACATCGCCGGCGCGTTCGCGGTGCCGGACGCGGCGCTGGTGCGCGGCAGGCATATCGGCATCGTCGATGACGTCATGACCAGCGGCGGCACGCTGGACGAACTAGCGGCCACGTTGAAGCGCCACGGCGCCGCTCGCGTGAGCAACCTGGTGTTTGCCCGCACGCCGCCACATTGAATGTCGCATTGAATTGTCCTGAGGAGAACAACTTGTTTCATGTCGTGCTGGTCCACCCTGAAATTCCGCCGAACACCGGCAACGTCATCCGTTTGTGCGCCAATACCGGCGCGCAGCTGCACCTGATCGAACCGCTGGGCTTCCCGCTGGAGGATTCAAAGCTGAAGCGCGCCGGGCTGGATTATCACGAGTATGCCAAAATGAAGGTGCATGCTGACTGGCAAGCGTTTTTGACGGACCTGCAGCCGGACCCGGCGCGCATGTTCGCGATGACCACGCACGGCTCGTCGCCGTTTGCGCAGGCTGGTTTCCAGCCGGGTGATGTGTTTGTGTTTGGTTCCGAGACCAGCGGCCTGCCGCCGGCGCTGCGCGAGAATTTCCCGCCGGCCCAGCGCATCCGTCTGCCGATGCGCCCCGACAACCGCAGCCTGAACCTGTCCAACACAGTGGCGGTGGTGGTGTTCGAGGCGTGGCGCCAGAACGGCTACGCCGGCGGCGCATAGTGTTCAAACACCTGGGATATAACAACACCACCGGATACACGTAGGGCGGATTAGCGTAGCGTAATCCGCCATGCATGAGCAGCCGACGGCTTATAGATGGCGGATTACGGCGTGCCGCCTAATCCGCCCTACGTATCTGCAAGGTTAATCAACGTTTGCGTCTGGCCACATAGCGCGCCAGCGCCAGCGCGCCGGTGCCGACGGCGCTGACGATAACCGTCGAGGCGGCAAACAGCGCCGGCGGATTGCGCATGCCAAGCACGTCGGCCGTGAACGCCAGCGCCACCGCCGCCATCAACTGCGCCGGCAGCATGAACCGCAACTGCCGGAACGCGATCGGGTCGCCGCGCTGCCACAGCCGCCACGCCACGTACGTCACCGGTCCCCACAGCACGCCGATGAACACCAGCACCGCAATGGCGATCAGCAACAGCCTCATGCCGGACGCTGCGCGCGCACCTTGGTCAACAACTTGGTGGTCGAGCGGTCGTGTTCGAAATCGATCGCGATCGCCTGCCCGCCGTAAGCCAGCACGGCCTTACCCTCGGGAATCGCATCCATTTGATAATCACCGCCCTTGGCGTAAATCTCCGGCCGCGCCTGCCGCACCACCTCCAGCGCCGTGTCCTCGTCGAAATCAACCACCAGACTGACCGATTCCAGCGCCGCCAGCACCGCCATCCGATCGGCGCAATTGTTCAGCGGCCGGTCGTCGCCCTTGCCCAGCCGCTTGACCGACGCGTCGGTATTGGCGGCCACCACCAGCGACGCGCCCAGCGCGCGCGCCTGCGCCAGATAGGTGACGTGGCCGCGGTGCAGGATGTCGAATACGCCGTTGGTCAGCACCACCGGCTTGGGCAGCGCGGCCACGCGCGCGGCCAGTTGTTCACGGGTGCAGATCTTGTCTTCAAATTGGGGCATGTGGGTCTTTTCTCATGTTTGCGCTGCCAGCGTGCATTATATCGACACCATTCCGCTACAATGACCTTTGTTGCTGCTCAATTATTGCATCCGTACATTGCCTGTGTTCAAATAGATTCATGACCCTGACCGAACTGAAATACATCGTAGCAGTTGCGCGCGCGAAACACTTCGGGCACGCCGCCGAGGCGTGCTATGTCGCGCAGCCGACGCTGTCGGTCGCCATCAAGAAACTCGAAGACGAGCTGGGCGTTGTGCTGTTCGAACGGGGCGGCGCCGAGATTTCGGTCACCCCGCTGGGTGCGCAAATCGTCGCCCAGGCAGAACGCGTGCTGGAACAGACCGCCGCGATCAAGGAGCTGGCCAAGCAAAATAAAGATCCGCTGGCCGGCCCGCTGCGCCTGGGCGTGATCTACACCATCGGCCCCTACCTGCTGCCGCCGCTGGTCAAGGGCATGATCGACAAAGTGCCGCAAATGCCCCTGATTTTGCAGGAGAATTTCACCGTGCGCCTGCTGGAGATGCTGCGCCAGGGCGAGCTCGACGCGGCCATCATGGCGCTGCCGTTGCCCGACCACGGCATGGCGATGCAGGCGCTGTACGACGAACCGTTCGTGGTCGCCATGCCGGCCCAGCACCCATGGACCAAGCGCAAGACCATCCCGGCGGACGACCTCAAGACTGAAAACATGCTGCTGCTCGGTAACGGACACTGTTTCCGCGACCAGGTACTGGAAGTCTGCCCCGAGATGGCGCGCTTCTCGGCGCCCGGCAATGGCATGCAGCGCACCTTCGAAGGCTCGTCGCTGGAAACCATCCGTCACATGGTCGCCAGCGGCATCGGCCTGACCGTGCTGCCGCGCGCCTCGGTGCCGGACATGAACACCACCGAAGGCATGCTGCAGTTCCGCAATTTCGATGCGCCGCAGCCGTCGCGCCGCGTGGTCATCGTCTGGCGCAAGAGCTTCACGCGCAAGGCCGCCATCGACGCCGTCTGCGAAGTCGTCGCCTCCTGCAATCTGCCGGGCATCACCACCCTCTGCAACGACGAATAAACCGGGTGTCCCCGGCCGTCCGGGAAAGATTTGCGATAATGCCCATCTTTCCCTTCAAGCGACGCAATCGATGAACAAGCTGCTGCTGTATTTCCGCCTGGTCAGACTGGACAAACCCATCGGCACCCTGCTGCTGTTGTGGCCGACGCTGTGCGCGCTGTGGCTAGCCTCCAACGGCAAGCCCGACTGGAAGTTGATACTGATCTTTTCGCTCGGCACCCTGCTGATGCGCTCGGCCGGCTGCGCCATGAACGACTACGCCGACCAGGATATCGACAAGCACGTCAAGCGCACCGCGCAGCGCCCCATCACCAGCGGCCGCATCAGCGGCAAGGAAGCGCTGGCCATCGCCGCCGTGCTGGCCATCGTCTCGTTCTGCCTGATCCTGCCGCTCAACACGCTGACCAAGCAACTGTCGGTGGCCGCCGTCATCATCGCCGGCACCTATCCGTACTTCAAGCGTTTCTTCGCCATCCCGCAAGCGTACCTGGGCATCGCCTTCGGCTTCGGCATCCCGATGGCGTTTGCCGCGATCCAGAACACGGTGCCGCCGGTGGCGTGGGTGCTACTGCTGGGCAACGTCTTCTGGGCGGTTGCTTATGACACCGAGTACGCGATGGTCGACCGCGACGACGACCTGAAGATCGGCATCAGAACCTCTGCCATCACCTTCGGCCGCTACGACGTCGCCGCCGTCATGCTGTGCTACGGCGTGCATCTGGCGTTGTTGCTGGTATGCGGTTTGCAGTTCGGATTGGGTATGTGGTTCATTGCCGGCCTGGTCGTGGCCACCGGGATCGCGCTGTATCACTACACACTGATCCGCGCACGGGAGCGCGACGCGTGTTTTTACGCTTTCCGCCATAATAACTGGCTGGGTGCAGCGGTGTTTGCCGGTATTGCCGTCGATTACGCGCTGCGCTGAAACGATTGAGCCAGCGCAAGAGCGTTCCGCCTTCAGCGCCTACACTGGCTATCCCCTTTCAACGAGCGACAGACAGGAGTTCACCACCATGGATCAGACGCATCAGAACGGAAATGGCAAAGGCATCAGCGCCGGCAACGGCAATGGCAATGGCGTCTCCGACAGCCAGACCGCCAGCGGCGCCGCGCGCGACAAGCTGATGGACGGCTTGAAGAGCGCCATCGGCGAAGCGGAACATTACCTCAGCGATGCTGGCGAGCAAGTAAGCGAAAAAGCCTCCGAAGTGCGCGCCCGCTTCGAGGACACGCTGCGCACCGCCAGGACCGACCTGCGCAAGCTCGAGGACAGCGTTATCGCCCGCAGCCACGAAGTAGCGCAAAACGCCGACGTCTACGTGCGCGACAACCCGTGGAAAGCGGTCGGCGTGGGTGCGGCGGTCGGCGTGCTCATCGGCATACTGGTGTCGCGCCGCTAAACGCGCTGCCCGGTTTGGGCGCGCCGCTGGCTTTTAGTTAGCCGCGCCCAGCTCGTCGCCCATTTCCTTGCCCCGCGCGGCGGCCGCCTTCACCGCCGTGACGATGGCGGCCTTGACGCCGCCGTCCTCCATGCTGGTCAGCGCCGCGTAGGTGGTGCCGCCCTTGGACGTGACGCGCTCGCGCAGCAGCGACACCGGCTCGCTGGACTGGTTGGCCAGCTGCGCCGCGCCGGCAAAGGTCGCCAGCGCCAGCTGTGTGCCCTGCTCCGCGCTCAGGCCCAGCTCCTCCGCAGCCTGCTGCATCGCCTCGATAAAGTAAAACACATAGGCCGGGCCGCTGCCCGAGACGGCCGTCACCGCGTCGATCTTCGATTCGTCGTCCAGCCACACGGTCGGGCCGACCGCGCGCAGGATATCGTCGGCGGTCTGCTTCTGCGCGGCGCTCACGCCGGCGGACGCAACCATGCCGGTGATTCCCATGCCGATCAGCGCCGGCGTGTTGGGCATGCAGCGTACGATGGCGCCATAGCCGCCCAGCCAGCGCGACAGGTCGGCGCTGCGGATGCCCGCCGCGACCGACACGACCAAGGACTGCTTCGCCGGGTCCAGCAGGGGCAGCAACTGCGCCGCCACTTCGCGCATGCTCTGCGGCTTGATCGCCAACACGATCACGTCGGCCGCGCCCACGGCGGCGTCGGCGGCGGTGGCCGAGGTCACGCCATATTGCTGGTGCAGCTTTGCCAGCGACGCCGGATCCGGATCGACGACATGGATGTCCGCGCCCGAAGTCAGCTTGCCGGCCAGTCCGGCGATCAACGCGGAGGCCATGTTGCCGCCGCCAATAAATGCAATCTTCATATCAAACCTTGTTGTAAGTTCGTGCTCCAAAAATGGCGCTGCCGACGCGCACGATGGTGGCGCCCTCGAAGATTGCGGCGCGCATGTCGGCCGACATGCCCATCGACAGCGTATCGAGCGCCAGGCCATCGGCGCGCAACTGTTCGTACAACACCCTCAAGCGCGCGAACGCAGCGCGCTGCTGGTCGAATTCCACGGCCGGCTCGGGGATCGCCATCAGGCCGCGCAACGTCAGATTCGGCAGCGCCGCGACCTTGTGGGCCAGCGCCGCCACCTCGTCCGTGGCGACGCCGCTCTTGCTGGCCTCGCCGCTGATATTCACTTGCAAACAGATTTGCAGCGGCGCCATGCCGGCCGGACGCTGCTCGGACAGGCGCTGCGCCACCTTCTCGCGCTCGACAGTGTGCACCCAATCGAAATGCTCGGCGATCGGCCGCGTCTTGTTGCTCTGGATCGGCCCGATGAAATGCCACTCCAGCGCAGGGGTGGCAACCTCGGGCTGCGCGCGTAACGCCGCGATCTTGTCGAGCGCCTCCTGCAGATAGTTTTCGCCGAAGGCCCGCTGGCCGGCTTGCACCGCCTCGAGCACGGCATCCGCGCCGAAAGTCTTGGACACGGCCAGCAATCGCACCGCCTGCGCCGGCCGGCCGGATTCTTGGGCGGCGGCAACGATAGTCGCGGTGATTGCTTGCAAGTTTTGGGGGATCGGAGACATAATCATCCAGTAAAAGACAGCGGTAAGCGTCATCACACCAACGCCAGGCAGGGATTATAAATGGACATATCCGAACTACTCGCATTCTCGGTCAAGAACAAGGCATCGGACTTGCACCTGTCGGCCGGGCTGCCGCCGATGATACGGGTGCACGGCGACGTGCGCCGCATCAATCTGCCGCCGCTGCAGCACAAGGAAGTGCACGGCATGATCTATGACATCATGAACGACGGCCAGCGCAAGGCCTACGAAGAGATGCTCGAGGTCGACTTCTCGTTCGCGATACCGGGGCTGGCGCGCTTTCGCGTCAACGCCTACAACCAGGAGCGCGGCGCCTCGGCGGTGCTGCGCACGATCCCGTCGAAGATCCTCAGCCTCGAGGAGCTCAACGCGCCGAAGATCTTCGCCGACTTCGCGCTCAAGCCGCGCGGCCTGGTGCTGGTGACCGGCCCGACCGGCTCGGGCAAATCGACGACGTTGGCGGCCATGGTCAACCACCTCAACGAAAACGAGTATGGCCACATCCTCACGATCGAGGACCCGATCGAATTCGTGCACGAATCGAAGAAATGCCTGATCAACCAGCGCGAGGTGGGGCCGCACACGCTGTCGTTCAACAACGCGCTGCGCTCGGCGCTGCGGGAAGACCCGGACGCCATCCTGGTGGGCGAACTGCGCGACCTGGAAACGATCCGCCTGGCGCTGTCGGCGGCCGAGACCGGCCACCTGGTGTTTGGCACCTTGCACACGTCGTCGGCGGCCAAGACGATCGACCGCATCGTCGACGTCTTCCCTGCCGACGAAAAGGAAATGGTGCGCGCGATGCTGTCGGAATCGCTGCAGGCGGTGATCTCGCAAACGCTGCTCAAGACCAAGGACGGCTCGGGACGGGTCGCCGCGCACGAGATCATGGTCGCCACGCCGGCGATCCGCAACCTGATCCGCGAATCGAAGATCGCGCAGATGTACTCGGCGATCCAGACCGGCAGCAACGTCGGCATGCAAACGCTGGACCAGAATCTCACGGACCTGGTGCGGCGCAACGTCATCTCCGCCGCCGCCGCCCGCAGCGCCGCCAAAACCCCGGACAACTTCCCCGGCTAACCCAATGCAACTCCGGGGTCAGGTCCACCATTTCTACACGAGCTCAACCCTAGCGTAGACTACAGCGCAGTCCGTGTAGAAATGGTGGACCTGACCCCGGATTGGAAAGGATATTATGGAACGCGACCAGGCCTCCAAATTCATGTTCGATCTGCTGCGGCTGATGACCAGCAAAAAAGGCTCGGACCTGTTCATCACCGCCGGCTTTCCGCCGGCGATCAAGATCGACGGCAAACTGACGCCCGTGTCGTCCCAGGTGCTGACCGCCGCCCATACCGTCGACCTGGCCCGCTCCATCATGAACGATAAGCAGACCGCGTCGTTCGAGCTGACCAAGGAGGCCAACTTCGCCATCAGCCCCGGCGACCTGGGCCGCTTCCGGGTGTCGGCGTTTGTGCAGATGAGTGCCGTCGGCATGGTGTTGCGCACCATCACCAGCGAGATCCCCAAACTCGACGACCTGCGCCTGCCCGAGGTGCTCAAGGACGTCGTCATGGCCAAGCGCGGCCTGGTGATCATGGTCGGCGCCACCGGCTCGGGCAAGTCGACCACGTTGGCGGCCATGGTCAACCACCGCAACGAGAACAGCTACGGCCACATCATCACCATCGAGGACCCGGTCGAGTACGTCCACCCGCACAAGAACTGCATCATGACCCAGCGCGAGGTCGGCGTCGACACCGACGATTGGGCCGTCGCGCTGAAAAACACGCTGCGCCAGGCGCCCGACGTGATCCAGATCGGCGAGATCCGCGACCGCGAGACCATGGACCACGCGATCGCCTTCGCCGAGACCGGCCACCTGTGCCTAGCCACGCTGCACGCCAACAGCGCCAACCAGGCGCTCGACCGCATCATCAACTTCTTCCCCGAGGAGCGCCGCCAACAGCTGCTGATGGACCTGTCGCTGAACCTCAAAGGCATGATTTCGCAGCGCCTGATCCCGAAGAAGGAATCCAAGGGCCGTGCCGTGGCGATCGAGATCATGCTCAATTCGCCGCTGATCTCGGACCTGATCTTCAAGGGCCAGGTCCACGAAATCAAGGAACTGATGAAGAAATCGCGCGAGCTGGGCATGCAGACATTCGACCAGTCGCTGTTCGATTTGCACGAAGCGGATATCATCACGTACGAGGATGCGCTGCGCAACGCCGATTCCGTCAACGACCTGCGTCTGGCGATCAAGCTCGAAGGCAAGGCCGCCACCAACCGCGACCTGTCGGCCGGCACCGAACATTTGGGCCTCATCTAGCCCCCACCATTTCACCAGGACTTCCATGAGCGACATCTTCGACATCTCCGCAAACAGCCTGGCCGGCGCCCCGGTCGACCTGCGCCAGTACCAGGGCCAGGTCCTGCTGATCGTCAACACCGCCAGCAAGTGCGGCTTCACCCCGCAGTACAAGGGGCTCGAACAGGTCTACCAGCAGTTCAAGGACAAGGGCGTGACGGTGCTCGGCTTCCCGTGCAACCAGTTCGGCGCGCAGGAGCCGGGACAGGCCGACGAAATCGGCGCCTTCTGCGAAAAAAACTACGGCGTCACCTTCCCGCTGTTCGCCAAGATCGATGTCAACGGCGAGCATGCGCACCCGCTGTTCGTCCAGCTCAAGAAGGACGCCCCCGGCATCCTGGGCACCGAAGCGATCAAGTGGAACTTCACCAAGTTCCTGATCCGCAAGGACGGCACCGTCTTCGACCGCTACGCCCCGGCCACCAAGCCGGAAGACCTGATCGCCGACATCGAAAAGCTGCTGGCGGAATAAAACCGTGTAAAGCTTGTCTAGTACATCATGTAAGTTCTGCAATTACCATCCAAAAAACGTGCTTTAGGTTAACTTTTCGGTAATAATGGCCTTTGGCCCTTTCCGATCGAATCAAGTACCCATGTCCGTGTTTGGAAAACTACTGTCGCCGTGGCTGCGGATGGGAATGTATTCCCGGCTGTTCGTGCCCATTTTCATCATCATCGCCATGGTGGTGGGCGTGCGCTACACGCTGCTGTTCCAGGCGGAGACCGCCAGCGCCAACGCGCGCTATCAAAAGGACGCCAGCGACATCGGCATTTATCTGCACAAGGCGCTGCTGCCGGCGCTGGCCGTGCCCGACCGCGCCGCCATCGACAGCGCCCTGGCCGACGCCCTGCTGCTCAGCCCCGACCTGGCGGCCGCCCGCCTGGACTTCGCCGGCGGCCACCTCGAGGCGCTGCGCCCTCCTCTGCCGCGGTCCGACGTTCCCACGTGGTTCGCCAGGCTGCACCCGCTCGAACCGATCCGCCGCCACATCTACATCGGCACCGCAAGCCTGGTGCTCGAATTCGATCCCGCCTTACCGGTGGCGGGCGTATGGACCTCGGTCTGGAAGCAGATGGTCATCACCGTCATCAACGTGGCCGTCATCTACACGCTGCTGGGCATTATCATCTACGCAAACAAACGCATGCTCAAGCGCCTCAACGACGTCACCCGGCGCTTCCAGGGCGGCGAACATGACGTGCGCCTGCCGGTCGGCGGCACCCTGGAGGCGCGCATGCTCGCGGTCACGTTCAATAACATGGCGCAGCGGGTGCAGGCGCTGGTGGGCAAGCTGCAAGCGAGCGAAAAGGAGTTGAGCGAACAGCTGAAACGCACGCTGATCGCGCAGGAACAGCTGCAGGCGCAAAAGGAGCGCATCGAAGTGACCCTGGCGTCGATCGGCGACGCCGTCATCACCACCGACCTGACAGGCAGGATCGAATCGATCAACGACGTCGCCCAGCGGCTCACCGGCTGGTCCGAGCCGCTCGCGCGCGGCATGGAGCTGCACCAGGTGTTCGTCCTGGCGAATAACTTCGGCCAGCATTCACTGCTCAAAGCGATGTCGGGAATCTATGACGGCGGCGACGTGGTCAAGGTGGGCAACCAGAGCCTGCGCAACCGTGGCGGAGAGACCTTCACGGTGGAGTACACGGCCAATGGCATCCGCGCGGCGCACGGCCAGGTGCAAGGGTCGGTGCTGGTGTTCCGCGACGTGACCGAACGCCGCCAGCTGATGCAGCAGATCTCCTGGCAAAGCAACCACGATGTCCTCACCGGCCTGCCCAACCGCGCGGCACTGGTGGCGCGCTTCGAAAACGAGGTCACCCGCGCGCGCGAGCAGGACTATCTGCTGGCCGTGTGCCTGTTCGACCTGGACCACTTCCAGCAAGTCAACGACACGCTGGGCCACGCCATCGGCGACGAGGTGCTCAAGCAGGTCGCCAGCCGGCTGCACGACTTCGCCGGCCAGCGCCACTACGTCGCGCGCCTCGGTGGCGACGAATTCGTGCTGCTGCTGCCGGAGATGCATTCGCGCGCGGCCGTGGAGGTGGCGATGGACCGCCTGATGTCGGCGCTGTCGCGCGACTACCTGGGCGAAGGCCAGCCGGTGACGATGTCGGCCAGCGCCGGCATCGCCGTCTTTACCGGCAATGAAGTCAGCGCCGACAGCCTGCTGCGCCAGGCCGACCAGGCGCTGTACCAGGCCAAAATCATGGGCCGCAACCGTTTCCACTTCTTCGACGCGGACCTCGACGAGCAGGTGCGCACCCACCACAACCGCCGCACCGAGGTGCGCTCGGCGCTGCTCGACGGCGAACTGCGGCTGTACTATCAGCCCAAGCTGGACATGCGCAAAGGCCGCATCATCGGCATGGAGGCGCTGCTGCGATGGCAGCATCCATCGCGCGGCGTCGTCGGGCCGATGGAGTTCCTGCCCATCGTCGAACACAGCGAGGTGATCGTCGACATCGGCGAGTGGGTGCTGCGCGAGGCCTTGCGCCAGCTGCAGCAATGGCGCGCCTTCGATCCGGCGTGGGTCATCAGCGTCAACATCGCCGCCCGTCATTTCCAGCGTGGCGACTTCGTCGACCGTCTCACCGCGATCCTGTCCGAGTTCCCGGACGTGCCGCCGCACATGCTGGAGCTGGAGATCCTGGAGTCGTCGGCGCTGAGCGATATCAACCATGTGCGCGCCATCATGCTGGACTGCCAGGCGCTGGGCATCAGTTTCGCGCTGGACGATTTCGGCACCGGCTATTCATCGATGTCCTACCTCAAACGGCTGCCGGCGGACGTGCTGAAGATCGATCAAAGCTTCGTGCGCAACATGCTGATCGACCGCGACGATCTGCACCTGGTCAGTGCCGTCATCGGGCTGGCCAGGTCGTTCGGCCTTGGGGTGATCGCCGAAGGCGTCGAGACGGTCGAACACGGGGCCATGCTGATGCGGCTGGGTTGCGATCTGGTGCAGGGCTACGGCATCGCCCGGCCAATGCCGGCGGACGAGGTGCTGGCGTGGGTCGGCGCGTTCGACCGCGCGCCAACCTGGCAGGCGGCCGCCAGCCTGCCCGCTATCGTCAGCCTGCATGGCCAGGAGGCGGCCGGCGGCACCGCGCAGATACCGCTGTTCGTGGGATAGGCAAACGTCGGTGGCGGCTCATGGCGGATTACGCCGTTCCGGCTAATCCGCCCTACGTTTATCCATGGCCACGGAACCACGGCTAACTGCGTGTCTCCGCCGGCTTATCGCCGCTTTCGTGCCGCCAACGCGCGGTCGATCAACTCGATCCAATGCACCACCGGCGTCTGCGTCCCCGATTGCAAATGCGCGGTGCAGCCGACATTGGCCGAGACGATGGTGGTCGCCCCGGTATCGGCCAGATTCGCCAGCTTGCGGTCGCGCAGCTGCAGCGACAACTCCGGCTGCAACAGTGAATACGTACCGGCCGAACCGCAGCACAAATGGCTCTCCGCGCACAAGACCACGTCCACGCCGACCGCGCGCAAAACGCCTTCCACCTTGCCGCGTATCTGCTGCCCATGCTGCAACGTACAAGGCGGATGATAGGCGACCCGCTCCTTGATGACGGCACCGAGACGCGCCAGCCCCTCCTCGAACTCCGGCATGACTTCGCTCAGATCGCGCGTCATCATCGCAATGCGCGCCGCCTTGCCAACGTACTCGCTGTCATGCGCCAACAGGTGCCCGTAATCCTTGACGGTGACGCCGCAGCCGGACGCCGTCATCACGATCGTTTCCACCGTTCTGCTTTCCACATACGGCCACCACGCGTCGATATTGCGGCGCATGTCGTCCAGCGCCGCCTCGTGGTCGTTCAAGTGATGCCGCACCGCGCCGCAGCAGCCGGCCTTGGGGGCGACAATCAGCTGCACGCCCACCGCATCGAGCACCCGCGCGGTGGCGGCGTTGATGTTGGGCGCCATCGCCGGCTGCGCGCAGCCTTCCAGCACCAGCATCTTGCGTCCGTGCTCGCGCGTCGGCCAGGCGCCGGCGCCCGTCATGGCGGGGATTTTGTCCTGCATGGCCGGCGACAACAGCGGCCGGAGAAGCTGGCCGGCGCGCATCGCCGCCGTGAAGACCGCCTTGCGCGGCAAGCCCTCCTTCAACACCTTGCGCTTCAAACGCTCCATCAGCGGACGCGCGACGCGCTCCTCCACCACCTTGCGGCCAATGTCGATCAGGCGTCCGTACCGCACGCCGGACGGACAGGTGGTCTCGCAGTTGCGGCAGGTCAGGCAGCGGTCCAGGTGCGTTTGCGTCTTGCTGGTGACCGGCGCGCCTTCCAGCACCTGCTTGATCAGATAAATGCGTCCGCGCGGCCCGTCCAGCTCATCGCCCAAAAGCTGGTACGTGGGACAGGTGGCGGTGCAAAAACCGCAATGGACGCAGGAGCGCAGGATGGCGTCGGCCTCTTCGCCTTCGGGGGTGTCTTTGATGAAATCAGCGAGGTTGGTTTGCATAGGATTCTTATCAATACATGCGGCCGGGATTGAAGATCCCCGCAGGATCGAAGGACTGCTTCAGCCGGTCGTGAATCTTCGCCACCGCCGGCGCCAGGGGATGAAAAACGCCAAGCCGCTTATCGCCGCCACGATACAGCGTCGCATGTCCGCCCGCCGCCGCCACCGCGCTGCGAATGCTGGCCGCCTTCGTGGCGTCGCAATCGTCCACCTTGAGCCAGCGCTGGGCCCCGCCCCACTCGATCAGCTGCTCGCCGCGCAGGATGATGGCGCTGGCCGCCGGCGGCACCGACAGGCGCCACAAGACGCCGCCGCTGAAGTAATCGTGCGACTGGTCGCGCAGCGACGCCCAGAAGGCGTCGCCGTCGTTCAACGCTTCGCCGCCAAGCCTTTGCCGTGCCGCGACCACCGCGGCTTCCGCGCCGGACAGGCGCAGCGACAACGCGCCCCGGTGCCAGCAGCTCGCCGATATCGGCAGCGGCTGGCCCGCCCACTCGTTCAACCGGGTCAACGCGTCAATCTCGCTCATCTCGAACCGCAGGCTCGTTTCGCTCACCGGCACCGGCAGCACCTTGAGCGATACTTCCAGGATCACGCCCAAGGTGCCGAGGGAACCTGCCAGCAGGCGCGAGACGTCGTAGCCGGCGACGTTTTTCATCACCTGGCCGCCGAAACGCAGCCCCTCGCCGCGTCCATCCATCAGCACCGCGCCCAGCACAAAATCGCGCACGGCACCGGCGCTGGCCCGGCGCGGGCCGGACAAGGCGCTGGCGACCACCCCGCCTATCGTCGAGCCGGTGCCGAAACGCGGCGGCTCGAACGCCAGCATTTGATTGTGGCGGGCCAGCAGCGCCTCGATCTCGGTCAGCGGTGTGCCGCAGCGCGCGGTGATCACCAACTCGGTGGGTTCGTACGACACGATGCCCGTGTAGGCGCGCGTGTCCAGCACATCGCCGTCAAGTCCCTGTCCGTACCAGTCCTTGGTGCCGCCGCCACGTATGCGCAACGGCGTGCCGGCCGCCGTGGCGGCGCGAACACGCGCGCCGAACTGCGCGGCGACGGCGGTCAAGGAGTCCGTCAACGAGTCGGTCGATGATTGCTTCGATGCGTCAGTCATGTGGCTCCGTTCAAAACCGTGGCAAGTGGGCGAACGGCAGCGCGCCGCCGCTGACGCGCATCTTGCCGAATTCGGCGCAGCGGTTCAACGTTGGTATCGCCTTGTCCGGATTGAGCAGGCCGGCCGGGTCGAATGCGCGCTTGACCGAGAAAAACGCCGCCAACTCCGAAGGCGCGAACTGCACGCACATCGAATCGATCTTCTCGATGCCCACGCCATGCTCGCCGGTGATGGTGCCGCCGACCGCCACGCACAGCGCCAGGATCTCGGCGCCGAAGGCCTCGGCGCGCTCGAATTCGTCGGGAATGTTCGCGTTGAACAGGATTAGCGGATGCAGGTTGCCGTCGCCGGCGTGGAAGACATTGGCGCAACGCAGGCCGTACCTGGTTTCCATTTGCGCGATGCCGGTCAACACCTCGCCCAGGCGTTTGCGCGGAATCGTGCCGTCCATGCAGTAGTAATCCGGCGAGATACGGCCGGCGGCCGGGAAGGCGTTTTTGCGACCGGACCAGAACTTCTGGCGTTCGGCCTCCGACTCCGACACGGCGATCGCGCTGGCGCCGGCCCTTTGCAGCACGGCCGACATGCGGGCGATCTCCTCCTCCACCTCCTCGGCGGTACCATCGGCCTCGCACAACAAGATGGCGGCGGCGTTGGTGTCATAGCCCGCCTGGACGAATGGCTCGACCATGCGCGACGAGGTTTGGTCCATCATTTCCAGACCCGCCGGGATAATGCCGGCCGCGATCAGCGCGGCCACCGCCTCGCAGCCGGCCACCACCTGTTCGAACGACGCCATGATCACGCGCGCCGTCGCCGGTTTGGGAATGAGTTTGACCGTCACCTCGGTCACGATGCCGAGCATGCCCTCCGAGCCGATGAAGACCGACAGCAGATCGAGCCCCGGCGCATCCAACGCCTCGCCGCCCAGCTCCACAACGTCGCCATCGATGGTCACCATGCGCACGCGCAGCACATTGTGCACGGTCAGTCCGTACTTCAGGCAATGCACGCCGCCCGAATTCTCCGCCACGTTGCCGCCGATGGTGCAGGCGATCTGCGACGACGGGTCGGGCGCGTAGTACAAGCGGTGCTGCGCGGCCGCCTCGGAGATCGCCAGGTTGCGCACGCCCGGCTGCACCACCGCCGTGCGCGAGTAAGCATCCATGCGCACGATGCGGTTCAGGCGCGCGGTCGACAGCACCACGCCATCGGCGATCGGCATCGCGCCGCCGGACAGACCGGTGCCGGCGCCGCGCGGCACGATGGGCACCTTCAACTCGCGGCATACGCCCAGCACGGCGACAATTTGCGCCTCGCTATCGGGCAGCACCACGATCATCGGCAACTGGCGGTATGCCGCGAGGCCGTCGCATTCGTAAGGTCGGGTATCCTCCGGCGCCGACAAAATGGCGCTGGACGGCAGCACGTGATGCAGCGCCGCGGATACCTGCGCGCGACGGCTGGCGATATCGGCCAGCATTTCAGCTTCGGGTATGGCAGTGTTCATGGGACCGGCGCCTGAAAACACGGGTGAGCCTCGATTGTAAGCACAAACGCCTGGCCGTGCGATATCTTTGGCGGTTACTTTGGCGGATACGCGGCGTATAATCTGCCGGCCGTCGCTATAACAACTCATTGGAATAGTATGGAATACAATTTTGAAAGAGAATGGCTCCTGGCGCTGGAGCGGCGCTTTAACCGGCAGGCGACGGAAATCGCCGAGATCACGCTGAGCGGCCGCCCGCGCATGCTGATCTTTTATTTCGCCGACTTCCCGGCGCAGGGCATGCTGACGGCCGTCACCGCCGGCCTGTCGAGCGCCAGCCATCCGGATTGGGTGCACGGCAAGCCGGAGCTGAGCTTCACGCTGCAGACCACCGATCAAGGCTGGGGCAAGAGCGCCGCCTACCTCGCGCAGGAGTTCTTCAACAAGCGCTCGTTCGCCTACCAGTCGTCGTTCGCCCTGCATATGCCGATGTCGAAGGACAGCGCGATGAACGCCTGTTTCGTCTACCGTCCGCAATTCATGGACCAGGACCAGGTCAAGTTCGAGCTTGCGGACCGTACCATCTACCTCGCCGGCCTGTTCCCCATGTATGACGAGGAAATCGCCCTGTACGAGGCGAAGGGCACCGAGGCGTTCTGGAACACGCCGGGCTTTCATCCCTATAACCCAAAGCGCGCCAGCATCGCGGGCAAATAACCAACTCAAGGAGCCACCATGGGCAACCGACTCTCAAAGATCGCCACCCGCACCGGCGACGGCGGCACCACAGGCCTCGGCGACGGCAGCCGAACCGACAAGGACAGTGTGCGCATCCATTCGATCGGCGAAGTCGATGAACTGAACTCGCACATCGGACTGCTGCTGTGCGAGGACATGCCCGCCGACTTGCGCGAGGAACTGGTGACGATCCAGCACGACCTGTTCGATCTTGGCGGCGAGTTGTGCATCCCCGGCTATCAGATGATCACCGAGGCGCATGTCGAGCGGCTCGATACGCTGCTGGAAAAATACAACGCCACCTTGCCGGCGCTGACGGAGTTCATCCTGCCGGCCGGTTCGCGCGCGGCCTCGCAGGCGCACGTGTGCCGCACCGTGTGCCGCCGCGCAGAACGCGCCATCGTCACACTGGGCAAGACGGAGTCGATCCACGAACATCCGCGCCAGTACGTGAACCGTCTGTCGGACCTGATGTTCGTGCTGTCGCGGGTATTGAACCGCTTCGGCGGCGGCAGCGACGTGCTGTGGCAGCATGAGCGCCGCAGCAAACCCGCGAAGCCAGGCGGGGTCTGACCCCGAGGGGTCAGACCCCATGGAGGCGCAGCGATTCGCCGGATCACCGTGGTTGCGTAATTGTGTATCCGGGCAGGTTTGGGATGTTCCGCGCCAGGTGATCCACTAACAACTGCGCGCGCAGCGGCTGATAGCGGCGCGACGGCGACAGCAGATGCAGCGCCTGCGGCTGTCCTTCCCAATCCGGCAGTACCCGCACCAAGGCTCCGTTGTCGAGCAAATCCTGCACCAGCCATAACGGACATAGTCCGATGCCGCCACCGGCAGCCAGGCTTTCGCGGATCGCCAGCGCGTGATTGACCCGGTAACGACCGCGCGTGGCCACGCTCTCAATCTCGTCGCCGCTGTGCAGCGTGAGCATGTCGCCATCGGCCAGCCAGGCGAAGCGGATGTAATCGAAGTCCGCCAGCTCCTGCGGGTGACGCGGCTGGCCGCGCAGCCGCAGGTACGACGGCGCCGCCACCAGATGCCTGGGCGAGACACCCGCCAGCCGCGCCACCGCGTCCGGCGGCAGTTCGCGGCCCTGCCGTAACGCGATATCCACGCCCTCCTTGACCAGATCGACCATGCGGTCATCGAGTATCAGTTCGATGTCGACCTGGGGATATTGTTCGAGAAAGGCCGCCAGCATGGGGTTCAGCCGGAATTGGCCGAAGGCCGCCGGCGCGTTGATCCGTATCAGACCGGCCGGCGTGTCGGTCTGGCCGCGCGCCTCTGCGACCGCCTCGCGGTATTCCGCCAGCACGCCCAGCGCGCGTTGATAGAAGCGGCTTCCCTGCGGTGTGGGTTGCAGGCTGGTGGTACTGCGCTCCAGCAGGCGCACGCCCAGCTCGCGCTCCAGCGCCGCCATCAATTTGCTGACGGTGGGCTGGGTGGTGCGCTCTTCGCGGGCGACGGCGGAAAGGCTGCCCAATTCGACGGCGCGCACAAAGCAGCGTAATGATCGGATGGTATCCATGTGGTGGCTTATTCGATATTTGAATGAAGTATAGTCCGATTTCGCTTCTTCCCTCCCCATCCGGAATGACCTATCGTGCAGCTTTACAGGAGCCCACGATGAAAGCCTTGAACAACTTTGCGCTCGCCGCCGCGCTGGCACTGGTTGCGCCCTCATATGCCACCGACCGGTCCAGCGGCTGGACCACCAGCTGGTACGCCAGTCCACAAGCCACCTGGGGCGCGGATTTTCCGCTGCCGACTGCCGTTCCCGCCATGCTGGAACGCCAAACCGTACGCGAAACGGCGCGCATCAGCGTCGGCGGGACGCGCGTGCGTATCGTCTTATCGAACCGCTATGGCGACCGGCCGCTCGTCATCGGCGAGGCGCGCGTGGCCCGCGCCGGAGACATGGCGGGCGACGCGCGCGCGCTGACCTTCGGCGGCAAGCGCACGGCCCCCATCCCGGCCGGGGCGGCGCTGATCAGCGATGCGGTCGACCTGCGCGTCGACGCCCTGGAAAAGCTGGCGGTCAGTGTGTATCTACCGCAGGCGACGCCGTTGAAGACCTTCCATTGGGGCGCGCAGCAGACCGGCCATATCCTCGCCGGCAACGCCGTGGCTGCGGAGACGCTGAAGGGCGCGCAGGCGATGCACGGCCGCGCGCTACTCAGCGCCATTATGGTCGAATCGCCGGCTGGCAAAGGCGGCTTGGTCGCGCTGGGAGATTCCATCACCGACGGCAATGGCTCGACACCGGATCTCGACCGGCGCTGGCCGGATTATCTGGCCGCCCGGTTAAGCGCCGACGGCATTGCCGTGGTCAACGCCGGCATCTCCGGCGCGCGCTTGCTCGGTGATCGCATGGGCGTCAATGCGGCCGCGCGTTTCGAGCAGGATGTATTGAGCCAGCCTGGTGTCGGCACTGTCGTGGTGCTATTGGGGATCAATGACATCGGGTGGCCCCAAAGTGCATTCGCTCCGGACGAACCGCCGATGCGGGCGGAGCGCATGATCGCCGTGTATCGTCAGCTGATTGCGCAGGCGCGTGTGCATGGGGTACGCATCGTCGGCGCCACGTTGTTACCGTTTGAAGAGGCGCTGCATGGCACACCGCTTACGGGTTATTACACGCCGGCGAAGGATGCTGTGCGACGCGAGGTCAATCAATGGATACGGGACGGCGGGGAGTTCGACGCCGTGGTCGATTTTGATGCGCTGCTGCGCGATCCGGCACGGCCGTCGCGCATGCTGCCGCGTTACGACAGCGGGGACCATTTGCATCCGGGGGATGCGGGGTATGAGGCGATGGCGAAAGCGGTTGCGGCGGGCGGATTACCGTGATCGATCCAGGCATGGGCCGCTGACGGCGCATGCATGGCCGATTACGCTACGCTAATCCGCCCTACGTGTCTCTGTGGCCGTTCAAAGTCGCGTGGCGCCGGTGGCACCTCGATCGCGTGACCCCGGTGGCACGTAGGGCGGATTAGGCGGAACGCCGTAATCGGCCATCGACGAGCCGCCAACAGCTTGCGCGCTAGCCGTTGCTGACCACCAGACGCGGCTCGTCGCCGGCGCTGTCGAACCGCTTTTTGATCGACGCGGTGATGCCGGCGCCATCGAGGCCCACGCTGGCGATCAGCTTGGCAGGGTCGCCATGATCGATGAATTTGTCCGGCAAACCAATCATCAACACCTGCTTGACGATGCCCTCGGCGGCCAGCGCCTCGGCCACTGCCGAACCGGCGCCGCCCATGATCGAGCCCTCTTCCACCGTCACCAGATAATCGTGTTCAGCAGCCAGCTGCCTGACCAGTTCCACATCCAGCGGCTTGACGAAGCGCATGTTGGCAACCGTCGCGTCGAGCGTCTCGCCTGCCGTCATCGACGGCGCGACCATCGAACCGAACGCCAGGATCGCGATCTTCTGGCCCTTGCGCTTGATCTCGCCCTTGCCGATGTCGATGGTCGTCAGCTCCGGCTTGATGGCCGCGCCGATGCCGGCGCCGCGCGGATAGCGGATCGCCGCCGGTCCCTTGTACTGGTAGCCGGTGGTAAGCATCTGGCGGCATTCGTTTTCGTCCGACGCGGCCATGACGACCATGTTCGGAATGCAGCGCAGATACGCCAGATCGTAATTGCCCGCATGCGTGGCGCCATCGGCGCCAACCAGACCCGCGCGGTCCAGCGCGAACGTCACGTCCAGGTTTTGCAGCGCGACGTCGTGGATCAACTGATCGTAGGCGCGCTGCAGGAAGGTCGAATAAATCGCCACCACCGGCTTCATGTCCTCGCAAGCGAGGCCGCCAGCGAAGGTCACCGCGTGCTGCTCGGCGATGCCGACGTCGAAGTAGCGGTCGGGGTACTCCTGCTCGAAGCGCACCATGCCCGAGCCTTCGCGCATGGCCGGCGTGATGCCGACCAGCTTCTTGTCGGCCGCCGCCATGTCGCACAGCCAGTTGCCGAACACCTCGGTGTAGGTCATCTTGCCGGGCGCGGTGGCAGGCTTGATGCCTTCGGCCGGATTGAACTTGCCCGGACCGTGGTACAAGGTCGGCTCGGCCTCGGCCAGCTTGTAGCCCTGGCCTTTTTTGGTCACCACGTGCAGGAACTGCGGTCCCTTGAGCTGCTTGATGTTCTGCAGCGTCGGGATCAGCGAGTCCAGATCGTGACCGTCGATCGGGCCGATGTAGTTGAAGCCGAATTCCTCGAACATCGTGGCCGGCACCACCATGCCCTTGGCATGTTCTTCCAGGCGCTTTGCCAGTTCCAGCACGGGACCGGGCAGCACGGATTTGCCGACGTTTTTGGCGGCCGCGTAGAACTGCCCCGACATCAATCGCGCCAGGTAGCGGTTCAAGGCACCGACCGGCGGCGAGATCGACATGTCGTTGTCGTTGAGGATGACCAGCAGGTTGATGTCGTCCTGCACACCGGCGTTGTTCAACGCTTCGAACGCCATGCCGGCGGTCATCGAGCCGTCGCCGATGACGGCGATCGCGTGACGCTGCTCGCCCTTGATCTTGGCCGCCTGCGCCATGCCCAGCGCGGCCGAAATCGACGTCGACGAATGCGCGGTGCCGAAGGTATCGTACTCGCTCTCGTCGCGCTTGGGGAAGCCGGAGATGCCGTTCAGCTGGCGCAGGGTGTTCATGCGCTCGCGCCGGCCGGTAAGGATCTTGTGCGAGTACGTCTGATGGCCGACGTCCCAGACGATGCGGTCGTGCGGCGTGTTGAACACGTAGTGCAGCGCCACCGTCAGTTCGACCGTGCCCAGATTGGACGATAAATGGCCACCGGTCTTGGAGACCGAATCGAGCAGGTAGGCGCGCAGTTCGTGCGCCAGCGGCGTCAGTTGGGTGTACGCCAGTTTGCGCACATCGGCTGGTGAATCTATATTTTGTAGCAAGTTCATTTATGCCTTCCGCTGCACGATCAAATCCGCGAGTTCGCGTAACCGCAGAGCTTTGTCTCCGAACGGCGCGAGCGCTGCGTGCGCATCGAGCCGCAATGTTTGCGCCAGTGCGCGCGACGGTTCCAGACCCAGTATCGACACGTAGGTCGGCTTGTTGTCGGCGGCGTCCTTGCCGGCGGTCTTGCCCAAAGTGGCCGAATCGGCCGTGGCGTCGAGCACGTCGTCGACCACCTGGAACGCCAGTCCGATGGCGCGCGCGTAGGTGTTGAGCGCGGCCAGTTCGGCCTGGTCCAGGTCCTTGCCGGCCAGCGCGCCGAGGATCACGGCGGCGCGCAGCAAGGCGCCGGTTTTCAACTGATGCATCTGCTCCAGCTGTTCAAGCGTCAGGCTGATGCCGACGCTGTCGAGGTCGATCGCCTGGCCGCCGCACATGCCGGCCGAGCCGGAGGCGTGCGCCAGCAAGCGCAGCATCGCCACCAGGCGCGACGCGGGCACGCCGGTCGCCTCGGACAGTACCAGGAACGCTTGCGATTGCAGCGCGTCGCCGACCAGCAGCGCGGTCGCCTCGTCGTAGGCGATGTGCACGGTGGGCTTGCCCCGGCGCAGCGCGTCGTCGTCCATGCACGGCATGTCGTCGTGCACCAGCGAATAGGCGTGGATCATTTCAACGGCCGCCGCCGCGCGGCTCAAGGTGGCGGCATCGGCGTCGAACAGCGCGCCGGCCGCGTACACCAGCAGCGGGCGCACGCGCTTGCCGCCGCCCAGCAGCGCGTAGCGCATGGCCTCGTGCAACTTGGCCGGCACCGCCGTCGCGGCAGGCAGGAAACCGGATAAATCGTTTTCAGACCCGGCCTGCACGGTTTTCATCCAGTCGTCGAAGGCGCCGCTCATTGCTCGCCCTCGCCACTTTCGGCAAACGGCTTGAGCATGTCGCCCTCCAGCACTTTAACCTGGGATTCGACTTTTTCCAGCTGGGCGGCGCAGAACTTGACCAGCTCCGAGCCGCGCGCATAGGCGGCCACCGACGCTTCCAGCGGCTGCCCTGCTTCCATTTGCGCGACCAGTGTTGCCAGCTCCGCCATCGCTTCTTCAAACGAGACGGGGGCGGCGGCGGTCGCGTCGGCGGTTAATTTCTTAGACATAGTCACTCAGGCTTCAAGGCAAACTTCAGGGCTCATTCCAGGCAACTTGCGGTTAACAATACCCGCCAGCGCAGTGTAGCCCGTTATTTTAGAACAAACCACCTTCTCCGGTGAAACTATAGCGGCCACACCGTAGGCGAACTATGGATTTTATCGCAATCCACCCTATATAGATGATCGGCATGTGTTTGTTACAAGTTTTTGCACAGAAAACAAGCACTACCGTCTGTCGGCGGGCAACGAAAAGCGCTATAATCGCCGGTTCTGTCCGAAATACCATTTTCAACGAACTTGAATTCAGGTCTTTACGGATTCTGTCTCTCTTTGGTTTGATGTACATATTAAGGGGGGTTGGGATGTCCGATCTGGGTACCCACGCCAAGCTGGCGCGTCCACACGCGCAACTGCCGGTAAACGTCTACTTCGACGAAGCGCTGTTGCAGCGTGAAATGCAGCAATTATTCCAGGCCGGTCCGCGTTACGTCGGGCACGAACTGATGGTGCCGAACGTCGGCGACTTTGCGACCCTCGTTTCCGAAAACGAAGGGCGTATGCTGGTGCGCAACGCAAATGGCCTTGAATTGCTGTCCAACGTCTGCCGCCATCGCCAGGCGCTGATGTTCAATGGCCGCGGCAATGCCAATAACATCGTCTGCCCGCTGCACCGCTGGACCTACGACCTCAAGGGCGAATTGATCGGCGCGCCGCACTTTGCCGAGACGCCTTGCCTGAACCTGCCCAAGACCCAGCTGCAAAGCTGGAACGGCCTGCTGTTCGAGCAGAACGGCTACAACGTCATGGACAAGCTCAAGAGCCTGTCGGTGACCGGCGACCTGGATTTCTCCGGCTATATGTTCGACCACGCCGAAGTCCAGATCTGCAACTACAACTGGAAGACCTTCATCGAGGTCTATCTCGAGGACTACCACGTCGAGCCGTTCCACCCGGGCTTGGGCGGCTTTGTCAGCTGCGACGACCTGCGCTGGGAATTCGGCCGCGACTACAGCGTGCAGACCGTGGGCGTGAACAAGGGCCTGCTCAAATCGGGCTCCGAGATCTACAAGCGCTGGCAGGAGCAGGTGCTCAAGTTCCGTGGCGGCGAACCGCCGCCGTACGGCGCCATCTGGCTGACCCTGTACCCGAACATCATGGTCGAATGGTATCCGCACGTACTGATCGTCTCGACCTTGTGGCCGGACGGCCCGCAGCGCACCCGCAACGTGGTCGAGTTCTACTACCCCGAGGAAATCGTGCTGTTCGAGCGCGAATTCATCGAGGCCGAACGCGCCGCCTACATGGAAACCGTGGCCGAGGACGACGAGATCGCGCTGCGCATGGACGCCGGCCGCAAGGCCCTGTTCGAGCGCGGCACCAGCGACGCCGGTCCCTACCAGTCGCCGATGGAAGACGGCATGCAGCATTTCCACGAGTGGTACCGCGCCAACATAGACTTATAGAAACGGATTTCGGATGCAATCGCTTTGGATGTTGTTTGCCAGCTTCATGTTCGCCATCATGGGGGTATGCGTCAAGCTGGCTTCCGAAGAGTTCTCGACGTCTGAAATGGTCATGTACCGGGGTATCGTCGGCGTCATCGTGCTGGGCGTGATCATCCGCGCGCAAGGCGGCAGTTTCCGCACCACCATGCCGATGGCGCACTTCTGGCGCTGCCTGATCGGCGTCATCTCGCTGTGGCTGTGGTACTACTCGATCGCCAACCTGCCGCTGGCCACGGCCATGACGCTCAACTACCTGTCGCCGATCTGGATCGCCGTGTGGTTGTTCGCGATGGGCTGGTGGCACGCCAAGGACCAGGTCAAATGGCCGCTGCTGGTGGCCGTCGCGATGAGCTTTGTCGGCGTCACCCTGCTGCTGCAACCGGCCTTCCACGCCAACCAGCTGGTGCCGGCGCTGATCGCGCTGTCCTCGAGCGTGCTGACGGCGATGGCCTACATGCAAGTGCGCAAACTGGGCCTGGCCGGCGAACCGGAAAACCGCGTGGTGTTCTACTTCGCGGTAATGAACATCGTCGCCGGCCTGGCCGGCAATTACTTGTTCGCGGGCGACCAGCCGGCCGTCTGGCATCCGGTCAACACGGTCCACGGCGCCCTGCTGCTGCTCGGCATCGGCGTTTGCGCCACCAGCGCGCAGATCGCCATGACGCGCGCCTACCGTCTCGGCCAGACCCTGGTGGTCGCCAATCTGCAGTACACCGGCATCGTCTTCTCCAGTATCTGGGGCGTGCTGGTGTTCGGCGACGTGTTCACCTGGCACAGCTGGGCCGGCATCGGCATCATTTTGGCGTCGGGCGTGGCCGCGACGTTCTACAATACCCGCAACACCGAACGCGGTAAGGCCATCGCCAATACCGACCCGATCGCCAGCGAAGTCTAAGGAGTCCGGAATATGCACACCACGTTGATCAGCGCCGCCGACCTGTCCCAGCATCTGAACGATGACAACTGGGTCATCCTCGATTGCCGGCACGACCTGATGAATCCCAACGCGGGCCGGGAAGGTTTTGCCATCGGCCATATCCAGAACGCCCAGTTCGCCAATATCGACACCGACCTGTCGGGCGCCAAGGTGGGTGCGGACGGCAAGTTCCAAGGACGGCATCCGCTGCCGGATCGCGCCGCGCTGATCGCGACCCTGCGCGGCTGGGGCATCAACGACGCCACGCAAGTGGTGGCCTACGACGCGCACGGCGGCATGTTTGCCGCGCGCTTGTGGTGGCTGCTGCGCTGGGTCGGCCATCCTGCGGTGGCCGTGCTCGACGGCGGCCTGGCCGCGTGGCAGTCGCAGGGCTTGCCGCTGGTGACGATGGTGGTCACGCGCTCGGGCGGCACGATCGCCGACAAGCCATCGTTGATGCAGACGGTCGCGCTCGATGACGTGGAATCGAACCTGGTCACGCAGACGCGGGTGGTGGTCGATGCGCGCGCGGCGGACCGCTTCCGTGGCGAGAACGAAACCATCGATCCGGTCGGCGGCCACATCCCGGGTGCCAAAAACCGCTTCTTCAAGGACAATCTGACGCCGGACGGACGTTTCAAGGACGCAGGGCAGTTGAAGCAGGAATTCTCGCCATTGTTCGCGGCCGCGCCGCAGGCGATCATGCAGTGCGGCTCCGGCGTGACGGCTTGCCACAATTTGCTGGCGTTGGAGATTGCGGGGCTGCCGGGCGCGGCGCTGTATCCCGGCTCGTGGAGCGAGTGGTGCTCGGACCCGGCGCGGCCTGTGGCGACTGGTAGTTAAATCTTTCGCATCCGCGTTTGGCGAATCCAGTTAACGATGGTGATCGCATCTCGCGTGGTCCGATATTCGATCGCATGACCAGTTTGGGGATAGGAAATCGACGTAGATTCGGTCGCCCGGTCGGAGTGCCGATACTTGGCTGGGAAGCGATAAGATCAATCGCATTTTGCAGGCGTTGCAGAACCAGTCCGGCAGTGGCCGGATCCTGTGAATTAATGTGTGCCATTGTCTGATCGAATAACCGTTGGGCGCGAGCCGACCACCGTATCGCCAGATCAGCCGGATTTCCGCTTGCGCCGGACATTGGACTCCAAAATGCGGCGCGCCTGCGCCATCACCTCTTCGTGGGGTATTGTCCTGCCAGCAGCAATCTCCTCCTGCGCCTCGAGATCCGCGTCGACGCTCTCCTCGGTTTCCTCGAATCCATAGAGCCACACTTCATTCCAAATCGCTTCGGTACTCACCTCGGCTCTGGTCGCCAAACGGTCCAGGCGCGCCCGGTCAATGGCTGAGAGGGCAGCGAGAGCTTCGGCTTTCTTTTCTTGCGAGGAGTTCATCCCGCCATGATACGCCGGGCGGCGCCGGCTGCAAGCGATTCAGCGCAAAGACGAGGCTATCATTTGCCGTGGGTCAGGAACAGCACGATGGCCACGCCGGTGGCGATCAGCAGCACCTGCGGCACCGATTCGCGCAAGGTGGCGCGGCGTTGCATCTGCGGCATCAGGTCGCTCACGGCAATGTAGATGAAGCCCGACGAGGCGAACACCAGCACATACGGAATCAGCTCGTTGGCGCGGTCCAAGGTGTAATAGCCCAGCAGGCCGCCGGCGATCGCCAGCAAACTGCACAGCAAATTGTAGACATATGCGCGCGTCCGTGAAAAACCGGCGTTCAGCAGCACGATGAAGTCGCCGATCTCCTGCGGGATCTCGTGGGCGATGATGGCCAGCGCCGTCACCAGGCCCAGCTCCGGATTGGCCATGAAGGCGGCAGCGATCAGGATGCCGTCGGTGAAGTTGTGCATGCCGTCACCGACCAGGATCATCCAGCCGGCCTTGCCCGCCTCGTGCTTGTCGTGACCGTGATGGTGGTGATGGCCGTCGCCCTCGTGATGGTGCGAATGGCGCATGATGGCCAGCTTTTCCAGCAGGAAGAACGTCAGCAGGCCCGCCAGCAGGGTCGCGAACAGGTTGCGCGCACTGGCGTGCGATTCGAACGCTTCCGGCAAGGCGTGCAGCAGCGACGTCGACAGCATGATGCCGACCGACAGGCTGACCATGGGCTCGACAACCTTCGAGAGCAGCGTAAACGAGAACACGGCAGCGGCCGAAATGCTGACGACACCGGCTAGTGTGGTCGCCAGTAATATGGAGATGAGTATGGGATCGATGTTATAGCCTCTTGTACCTGGAGCCGTGCCGCTGCGCAGGCCGGGGGCGTTATTTTACCGCCCGGCACGCTTTCCTGCTCATTTTTGGCTAAAAAGTGGCTAAATCAACATTTTCACCCGTACGGCGGCGTGCAGGGGTCGTACCCCGCATGGGGTACGACCCAGCCTTTCCGGGTTGCTTCTCGGGTTAATCGACAGCCGCTGTCTTAGGCCACGCCGTTTTGCCTGAACCACGCCAGCATGCGGCCCCAGCCGTCCTTGGCGTCCGCTTCCACATAGCTGGGACGGTAGTCCGCGTGGAAGGCGTGGCCCGAGTTGGGATAGATGACAAAGGTCGATTTGTTCGGCCCCTTGGCCAGCATGGCCTGCATCGCCTTGATCGAGTCCTGGGTGATGCCGGTGTCTTTTTCGCCGTACAGGCCCAGCACCGGCACGTTCAGCTTGGCCGCGACATCGACCGGATTGGTCGGCGTGTTGGCGTTGGAGGTGCCGACCAGGCGGCCGTACCACGCCACGCCGGCCTTGATCGACGGATTGTGCGCCGCGTACATCCAGGTCACGCGCCCGCCCCAGCAAAAGCCGGTGATGGCGATCTTGTCGGGATTGCCGCCGTTGGCCTTGGCCCAGGCGACCAGCGCGTCGAGGTCGGTCATGACCTGGGTGTCGGGGGTTTTGGAGATGATGTCGCGTTGCAGGTCGGCGATCGAGGCGGACTTTTGCGGATCGCCCTGGCGCACGAACAGGTCCGGCGCCAGCGCCAGGTAGCCGAGTTTGGCGAAACGGCGGGCGACGTCGGCGATGTGTTCGTGCACGCCGAAGATTTCCGAGATCACCAGCACCACCGGCAGGTTGGTTTTGCCTTCCGGCTGGGCGCGGTAGACGGGCACCGTCTGGCCATCGACCGTCAAAGTGATGGTGCCGGCGGTCAGGCCGGCGGTGTCGGTTTTGATGACGTTTTGCGCCATCACCGGCATCGCGGCAACGGCGAAACCGCTGCCCAACGCCACCTTGAGGAAGTCGCGGCGGTCAACACCGTCCGACAGACTGGTTTTCGTCAGCAAACTCTCTGCGTCCCGCTTCAAATCATCCATGCGACTCCTCCGGTAAAGTTGAAACCCGCAAACCGTTGACGTGGGGTCGTACCCCGTACGGGGCACGAACCCGGGCTTGCGGGTCGGTTGTGGGCAAAGCGCGCTTTTAGTGCGCTTCATCCCAATTCTTGCCGACGCCGACTTCGGCCGTCAGCGGCACCTTCAGCTGCGCGACGCCGGCCATCAACTCCGGCAGCTTGCGCTTAACCAGCTCGAGCTCGGCATCCGGCACTTCCAGTACCAGTTCATCGTGCACTTGCATGATCATCTTGGTCTGCAACTGGTCGGTCTCGAGCCAGTTCTGCACCGCCACCATCGCCAGCTTGATCAGGTCGGCCGCCGTACCCTGCATCGGCGCGTTGATCGCGGCCCGCTCGGCGCCCTGGCGGCGCGGACCGTTTGGCGAGTTGATCTCCGGCAGCCACAGGCGGCGTCCGAACACCGTCTCGACATAGCCACGCGCCTTGGCCTGCAGGCGCGTGTCGTCCATATACTGTTTCACGCCGGAGAAGCGGGCGAAATAGCGGTCGATATAACTCTGCGCGGCGGCGCGCTCGATGCCCAGGTTGGAAGCCAGGCCAAACGCGCTCATGCCGTAGATCAGACCGAAGTTGATCACCTTGGCATAGCGGCGCTGCTCGCTCGTCACGTCGTCCGGCGCCACGCCGAAGATTTCGGCGGCGGTGGCGCGGTGAATGTCGACACCCTCGGCAAACGCGCGCAGCATGTTTTCGTCGCCCGAGATATGCGCCATGATGCGCAGCTCGATCTGCGAATAGTCGGCCGAGACGATGTGGCTACCCGGCGGCGCGATGAACGCTTCGCGGATGCGGCGTCCTTCCTTGGTGCGGATCGGAATGTTCTGCAGGTTAGGATCGTTCGACGCCAGGCGCCCCGTCACCGCCACCGCCTGCGCGTAGTTGGTGTGCACGCGGCCGGTTTCCTTGTTGATGCCCTTCGGCAGCTTGTCGGTGTAGGTCGACTTCAGCTTCGACAGGCTGCGGTATTCCAGCAGCACCTTCGGCAGCGGATAGTCCTCGGCCAGCTTCTGCAGCACTTCCTCGTCGGTCGACGGCGCCCCGCTCGGGGTTTTTTTCACCACCGGCAGCTTCAGCTTTTCAAAGAAGATTTCGCCGATCTGCTTCGGTGAACCGAGGTTGAACGGCTGCTCGGCCAGCTCGTGCGCCTTGGCCTCGAGCTCGACGATGCGCGCGCCCAGCTCGGCCGATTGCGTGTCGAGCAGCGCGGCGTCGATGTGCACGCCGTTGCGCTCGATCTTTTGCAGCACCACCGCCGTCGGCAGCTCGATGTTGCGGTAGATATAGCTCAGGCGCTCGTCGCTCTCGACCTCGCCAACCATCGCCAGGTGCAGGCGCAGGGTGATGTCGGCGTCCTCGGCGGCGTAGGCGGTGGCGCGCGCGATGTCCACCTTGTCGAAGGTGATCATGCTGGCGCCCTTGCCGCAGACATCGACGAACGGGATCGTCGTATGGTTCAGGTGGCGCAGCGCCAGGCCGTCCATGTCGTGCGTGCGGTGCGATTCGAACACATACGATTGCAGCAGCGTGTCGTGATGGATGCCGCGCAGCCGCACACCGTGGTTGGCGAAGATGTGGCTGTCGTATTTCAGGTTCTGGCCGACCTTGAGCCTGGTCTCGTCCTCCAGCCATGGCTTGAGTTTTTCCAGCACATGCTCGCGCGTCAGTTGTTCCGGCACGCCGGGATAGGCGTGCGCGACCGGGATATAGCAGGCCACGCCCGGCTGCACCGACAGCGAAATGCCGACCAGCTGGGCCGTCATCGGTTCCAGCGACGTGGTTTCGGTGTCGACGGCGGTCAGCTCGGCGGCGCCGATCAGCGCGATCCATTTGTCGAGCTGCTCGTCGTTGAACACGGTTTCGTAGTTGACGTTGACTTTCGGCACTTCGCCAAACAGGTCGCCGTTGGCCGACACCGCGCCGCCGGCAGCGGCAGCGGCGGCCGCAGCGGCGGCCTTGCCCGGGGCGCCGATCGGCGCGGCCGGGGTCAGCGCATTGAGTTCGCGCAGCAAGGTCTTGAAACCGTATTTGCCGAAGAAAGTCAGCAGGGTTTCCGCATCCTCGGCGCGCGCCACCAGCGATTCGCTGATCGACATCATGTGCTCGGACAGGTCGCAGTCGGTCTTGACGGTGATCAGCTCGCGTCCCTTCGGCAGCCACTCGAGCGCCTTGCGCAGGTTTTCGCCGACGGCGCCGGTGATCTTGTCGGCATTGGCCATCACGCCGTCCAGGCTGTCGTATTGGGTCAGCCACTTGAGCGCCGTCTTCGGCCCGCATTTGGACACGCCCGGCACGTTATCGACCGTGTCGCCGATCAGGGTCAGGTAATCGATGATGCGGTTCGGCGGCACGCCGAACTTGGCCAGCACGCCGGCCTCGTCCATCTTCTCGTTGGTCATCGTGTTGATCAGCATGACTTGCGGATTGACCAGCTGCGCCAGATCCTTGTCGCCGGTCGACACCACCACGTTCATGCCGGCCTTTGCCGCGTCAACGGACAGTGTGCCGATGACGTCGTCGGCCTCGACGCCGTCGACCATCAGGATCGGCCAGCCCATGGCCTTGACGGCCTGGTGGATGGGCTCGATCTGCAGGCGCAGGTCGTCGGGCATCGGCGCGCGCGTGGCCTTGTAGTCGGCATACATGTCGTCGCGAAAAGTCTTGCCCTTGGCATCGAACACGCAGGCGATGTAGGCGGCCGGGTAGTCGGCGCGCAGGCGACGCAGCATATTGACCATGCCATGCATGGCGCCGGTCGGATGGCCGTCCGGGCTGCGCAGGTCGGGTAGCGCGTGGAAGGCGCGGTAGAGGTAACTGGAACCGTCAACTAACAGCAGGGTATTTTGCATAGGAACTAGAAAAATGTGAGGGCAAAAGGACGCGATTTGCCACGAATGCCGCATTATCGCAGGTTTTGACGGGCGTCCGCCTGTCGGGCCCGCGTTTCAAGTATGACAATATTCAATATTCCCTGTTGGAAATTACGCCATAAATGAGGCGGAAATCAGCCACCGCGCACAGCGAAGCGTGTCTGTTTGTTACAATGGATCATACATAAAAATTCCACGGCTTTTTACCTACTAAGGCGATCCATCATGACGCGCACCTCCCTCCTCTGGCCGACACTCCTCCTGGCGCTCGGCGCCAACGCGTTCGCGCAGTCGACGCCGAGCCAGGCGCCGCCGAAACTGGAAAAAATCGAGGAAGTGGGCGACGATCCGATCACCGTGACGGCCAAGCCGGCGCCGGAGCGCCAGATCACCGAACGCCGCGACAACAGCGGCAAGGTGGTGGAAGCGACCGTCAAAAGCGGTCCCAGCACGTACACCTTGCGCCCGACCAATCCGGTCGGCAGCGCGTTGCCGGGCGACGCCATGTCCGGCGCCGCGCGCGGTCCGCAGTGGACCGTGATGACCTTCGGCGGCAAGAAAAAGAAAAATCCGGAAGACGAAGCTGCGCCCGAGACCGACGCGCCGCCACCGCCGCCGCCAGCGGCGCCGGCTGTCAAATAAACGCGGTAGTATCACCGAATAGATCATCAAAGACGCGCCTGCCTCGGCAGGCATTCCGGACGCCCGCCACGGTGGGCGCCGATACACCGAACCTCATCAAGCTTGCACATGGCAGTGTTTACCCCGGTCACCCTGGACGATGTCACCCAGTGGATCACGCAATTCCCCCTCGGCAAACCGTTGGCCCTCAAGGGCATCGCCTCCGGCATTGAGAACAGCAATTTCTTCTTGACCACGGAGCGCGGCGAATTTGTGCTCACGATCTTTGAAAACTTATCGTTCGAGCAACTGCCGTTCTATCTGAACCTGATGCGCCACCTGGCCGATCGCGGCGTGGCCGTGCCGGCGCCGATCGCCACCGACAAGGGCGAGCTGATCGTGCCGTTGCACGGCAAGCCGGCGTCCATCGTCACCAAGCTCGACGGCAGCTCGCAGATGGACCCGCAGCCGGCGCACTGTGCCGAAGTGGGCGCCATGCTCGCGCGCATGCATCTGGCCGGCCGCGACTACCCGCTGCAACAGCCCAATCTGCGCGGCCTGGACTGGTGGAACGCCACCACGCCGCAAGTGCTGCCCTTCCTGTCGGATAGCAACGCCCATCTGCTCAAGGCCGAGATGCATTTCCAGGAGGCGTTTGCCGGTTGCGCCACCTACCGCCAGCTGCAAAGCGGCCCCGTGCACGCCGACCTGTTCCGCAACAACGTCATGTTCGACGGCGAGCGCCTCACCGGCTTCTTCGACTTTTACTTCGCCGGCTGCGACACCTGGCTGTTTGATGTGGCCGTCACGGTCAACGACTGGTGCATCGATCTCGACACCGGCGTGCTCGACACGCCCCGCGTGCGTGCGCTGCTCGACGCCTACCACGCCGTGCGCCCGTTCACCGAGGCCGAACAAACCGCGTGGCAGCCGATGCTGCGGGCGGCCGCGCTGCGCTTCTGGCTGTCGCGCCTGTATGATTTCCACTTGCCGCGCGAAGCCGAAATGCTGACCCCGCACGATCCGACCCACTTTGAGCGCATCTTGCGCGAACGCATCGCCACGCTGGCGCCGAAGCTTTTCTGATGAATAAATTCCCCGCGCGCGCCGGATGGCAATGGGTCAAGCAGGGCATGATGCTGTTCCGCAAGCAGCCCGGCGGCCTGATGGCGCTGTTCTTCTGCTGCATGTTCGTCTCGTTGTTCTCGATGATCGTGCCGTTTCTGGGGCAGATCGCGCCGTTCATCCTCACGCCGCTGTTTTCAGTCGCGCTGTTGGAAGGTTGCGCGCAAGTGGACCAGGGCAAGCGTGCGCTGCCGAATTTGCTGCTGAGCGGTTTCCGCAAGCCGGTGCGCAGTCCGCTGCTGGCCATGGGTGCGCTCAACCTGTTGCTGATGGTGATCGCGCTGGGTGTGCTGTACGCGATGGCGGGCGACGCGGTCATGCAGATGAGCACGCGTCCACCGCAGATCGACCAGAGCCAGCTCGAAGGCCTGCTGGGCGCGGTGTTCACCGCGTCGACGATTTACACGGTCGGCTGGATGCTCACGTGCCTGACCGCGCCGCTGATCTACTGGCAACAAATGAAAGTGAACAAAGCGCTGTTTTTCAGCGTGGTCGCGGTGCTGCGCGGGTGGAAGGCGTTCCTGACGGCGGCGGTGACGTTGCACCTGATGTACTTCGTCGGTTGCAAGATCGTCGTGCTGATCCTGGGCTCGTCGCAGTTGGCGGTGGCCGGCATCTTCACGCTGTTCCTGATCACCATCGTGCTCACGCACTGCACCTTGTACGTCGCGTATCGGCAAATCTTCGGCCCCACCGACCTCGCGGTGCCGGCCAAAGAAGACAGCCCCGCCCCGCTGCCCTAACCCCAGCAACTCCGGGGTCAGGTCCACCATTTCTACACGGCCCCGGCTTTACCCGCCAATCCACCCTCAAAAACCATGCTCAACCAGTCCGTTAAACGGCATACGGTTGAGCTCGTGTAGAAATGGTGGACCTGACCCCGGAGTTTAATTAATGGGCAAGGCGCTCGAGCTTGGCGATGCTGAGGTCGAGCACTTTCATGCCGTTGCTGCCGAAGTTGATCTGTGCCCGCGCGTTGGCGCCGCTGCCTTCGATGTTGACAATCACCCCTTCGCCGAACTTGCCGTGCGCGACCGACTCGCCGATGCGCCAGCCAGCACCCGGCGATTTGTGCGCGATCTTTTGCGCGATCGCGTTGTCGGAACCGGCCAGCGGTACGACGTCGTCCCATGGCGTTTTCTTGTTGGCGAACCAGTGCGATTGCACCTTCGGCGACAGCCACTTGAGCGCGTCCTCCGGCAATTCGTCAAAGAAACGCGACTTCATGTTGTAGCGCGTTTGTCCGTGCAACATGCGCGTCTGGGCGAAGCACATGTACAGGCGCTGCCGCGCGCGCGTGATCGCGACGTACATCAGGCGCCGCTCCTCTTCCACGCCGCCGTCCTCGCGCGAGCTGCTTTCGTGCGGGAACAAGCCCTCCTCGAGCCCGGTGATGAAGACGTTGTTGAACTCCAGCCCCTTGGCCGAGTGCACCGTCATCATTTGCACCGCTTCCTGGCCGGCCGTGGCCTGGTTGTCGCCGGCCTCGAGCGAGGCGTGCGACAGGAACGCCGACAGCGGCGACATCACCGTCGCCAGCGGGGCGTCGGCGTCGAGGATTTCGAAGCCGTCCTCGTTGACCACCGGCAGTCCGGACTGCTCCTGCGCGCGCGGCCCCAGATGCGCCGGAGCGCCCTGGCCGAAGCCTTCTTCCGAGACGAATTGCGTCGCCGCGCTGACCATTTGCTCCAGGTTTTCGATGCGGTCGGCGCCTTCTTTTTCGGTCTGGTAGTGCGCCAGCAACCCGCTTGCCTCCAGCACCACGCGCACCAGTTCCGGCAACGCCATTTGCTGCGTCTCGAAGCGCGCGCCTTCGATCAATTTGACGAAACCGCCCAGCGACGAGCCGGCCTTGCCCATCACGTACGGCACCGCCGCGTACAGCGACACCCGGTGCTGATCGGCCGCCGCCTGCAACGCTTCGATCGAGCGCAGGCCGATGCCGCGCGTCGGGAAGTTGACCACGCGCAAAAAGGCGGAGTCGTTGTGCGGGTTGTCCATCAGCTGCAAATACGCGATCGCGTGCTTGACCTCGGCGCGCTGGAAGTAGCGCAGGCCGCCGTAGACGTGATACGGAATGCCGGCCGAGAACAGCGCGTGCTCGATCACGCGCGATTGCGCGTTGGAGCGGTACAGCACGGCGATCTCGCTGCGCGAGGCGCCGTCGCCGATCAGATTTTTCGTCTCTTCAATGATCCATTGCGCCTCGGCCAGGTCCGAGCTGGCTTCGTACACGCGCACCTGCTCGCCATGGCCGGCGTCGGTGCGCAGATTCTTGCCCAAACGCTTGCTGTTGTTGGCGATCAGTACGTTGGCCGCGTCCAGGATGTGGCCGTGCGAACGGTAGTTCTGCTCCAGCTTGATCAGGTTCTTGACGTGGAACTCGCGCTCGAAAGCGCTCATGTTGCCGACGTTGGCGCCCCGGAAGGCGTAAATGCTCTGGTCGTCGTCGCCGACCGCAAACAACGCGCCGCCGCCCTGCTCGCCATGGCCGGCCAGCAGCTTGAGCCACTTGTATTGCAGATCGTTGGTGTCCTGGAACTCGTCGACCAGGATGTGCTGGAAGCGCTGCTGGTAATGCTGGCGCAGCGGCTGGTTACGGCTGAGCAGTTCATAGGTGCGCAGCAGCAGCTCGGCAAAGTCGACCACGCCTTCGCGCTGGCATTGATCGTCATACATCTGGTACAGCTCGACCTTCTTGCGCTCGTCGGCGTTGTACGGGTCGATCTTGTCGGCGCGCAGGCCCTGGTCCTTGGCGCCGTTGATGAAGTACATCACATCCTTTGGCGGAAACTTCTCGTCGTCGATGTTGTTAGCCTTGATCAAACGCTTGATCGCCGACAGCTGGTCCTGCGAATCGAGGATCTGGAACGTCTGCGGCAACGCGGCGTCGCGGTGATGGGTGCGCAGCAGGCGGTTACACAATCCGTGGAAAGTGCCAATCCACATGCCGCGTGTGTTGATCGGCATCATCGCCGACAAGCGCGCGGTCATTTCCTTGGCGGCTTTGTTGGTGAAGGTCACCGCCAGGATGCCGGACGGCGACACTTGCCCGGTCTGGATCAGCCAGGCGATACGGGTCGTCAAGACGCGGGTTTTGCCGGAGCCTGCGCCCGCCAGAATCAGGGCGCTTTGGGCCGGCAGGGTCACGGCAGCGAGTTGTTCGTCGTTAAGATTGTGAAGAAGATTTTGCATGCCGTGATTATACCGGCAGCCGACCTTCGAGGTCGGTCCATGTGGTGGTGTCGCGATGGCCGCCGCGACGCGCCGGTGCGTCCCGGCGGCCAGCCCACGCCTACATCAAGCCCTGTGCCGGGACCGCCTTGCCGTTGCGGATGGCGTCCTGAACCAGCGCTTTGAAGCTGAGCTCGGCTTCGCGGCTGGCCTTCGCCTGTTCGCGGCCCAGTTCGCCCATGCGGCGCCCGAGCTCGGCCATCGGTTTGTTGGCGTCGGCCATTTGCTGGTTGAGCGCCTTCATCGGTGCCTGGTTGCGGTACAACACTGCCATTTTGTCGGCCATATCACGCTGCAATTGCGCCATTTCCTGTTGCACCGGCGCCATCTCGCGCTGCATCGCGGCGCGCAGTTCATGGTATTTACGCTGGTCTCCCTTGCTCTGGTCGTGGCTCAGCGTGTCGCCGGCGGCCACCATGCGCTCGGCGATGGCTTCCTGCCTGGCGGCCAGGGCTTCCATCCGGCGCTCCAGCCGCTGGCGCTCGGCCGCCACCGGGCCGCTGTCGAAGTCGCGCATCAGAACGTCGATCCGCGCGGCCACGCCGTCCATGACCTTGGCCTGTTCGTCCATGCGCTTGCCTTGCGCGTCCATTCGCGCACCAAGCTCGCTGACTGGTTTCCACAGCTGCCGCACCTTGGCGATGACCGCCGGGTCTTGAATCAGGTAGGTTTTGCCGCCTTCGCGGTACCAGACGAAGTCGCCCTTGACGCTGGAGCGCAGCTCGGCGATGCGGCGCATGTCGCCGGAGGAACCGGAAACCTGAACCTTATCGGCGTCGCGCGCGACGATCGCGTACGCCCGGTCCGTGCCGTTGGCGGACAGGTTGATCGAACTGTTGCCGAAGGAGTAAGGCGTAACAGGTGGCGCGGCGGGCGCGGCGGGGGCCGCTGGAGCGGCCGGTATTGCCGCCACCGCTGGCAAGGCTGGCATCGCCGGGGCGGCCGGGGCGGGCGCAGCGGCCGCAGCAGCGGGCGCGGCGGGTGCAGCCGGAGCGGCCGGAGCGGCCGGTGCAGCGGGAGCCGCCTCGATCATCGCGGCTGCCTCCGCCGGTTCCGCCAGTTCCGCTGGCGCTGCGGGCACGGGCCGCGCCGCAAGCTCGGTCATGTCGGCAGCGGGCGCGGCTTCCGCCACCGAAGCGACCGGGGCCACTTGCGCCACCTCGGCCACCTGGGCCACGACATCGGTGACGGGCATCGCCGCCGACGGTTGCGGCGCGGCCTGCACATACAACACGGCGCTGGCCGCGAACAGGCCGATCAGGGGCACAGCCATCTTCCAGCTGACCGGTTCAACATCGGGACGCAGCAGGCGTTTAATACGAGACATGAGATTTCCTCCGTGAGCCGCGTGGGCTAGTTGTGTGGTATCGAACTGGAATTTATCCAGTTCGGACAAGGCCTTGGCCAGCATCTGCGGTTGACCGAGCATGGCCACTGCAAGGTCATCGGCGATTTGTTCTCGCTCTACACGGATACGGCGCGACAAGGCCCAAACACTAGGGTGATAGAACAGCACGATTTCCACCGCGCTTTGAATGAGGTTGATCAGATAGTCCCGGCGCTTGATGTGCGCCAGCTCGTGCGCCAGCAGCGCCTCGAGCAGGTTGGGCGCCATGCCGGTGATCAGTGAAGCGGGCACCAGCACGATGGGGCGCCAGCAGCCGGCGGTGATCGGGCTGTCAAGCAGGTCGGCCACGCCAAGGCGCACGTGCTGAGGAATCTTGAAGCGGCGCGCCAGCTCGGACAAGCGGCGCTGCCAGTAATGGTTGACGGTGTAACGGTCGCTACGGGTGCGCTCGGCAACCCACTTGAGGCCGATCGCCAGGCGCAGCGACATCAGCGCGGCGCCGGCCAGCCACAAGCCGACCACCCACGGCAATAGGCCACGCAACGTTGCTTCCCATCCAGCCAGCGTGCCGTCGTCGATCAGCGCGCTCGCGGCGGCGCCCGCTTGCGAGGCGTCGGCGCCGGCCGACAGGACGGGCATCAACAAGGCTGCGCCAAGGCCGGCGCCGGAACGGGCCCCGGTGCCGGCCGCGTTGACCTGCACGATGACCATGGCCAGCGGCAAGGCCGCGCACAGCAGCAAGCCGGCGCAGGCGACCGCGTAACGGGTCTGCGGACGGGCCTTGCGCAGCGCCAGCAGCGCCAGCGAGACGGCCCAGCCGATCAGCAACCCTTGCCAGACGAAATGCAGCAGCGCCCAGCCGATGGCGGGCACCAGGGCGGACAGCGCGCTAGCCACGAGCACCTCCCCGCCGAGGGGCCGTATAGATGCGTAACGTGATATGTAATCTGTTCATGCCGCGCTCCCGATTGATGGATGTAGAATAAATTATCTAGAACGCCCTGTCTAGAACTTTTTTTCTACATCCATGCCGGGCGGCCCGAACCGTTTTAGTAGATCACCACCGAACGGATCGATTCGCCACTTTTCATCAGGTCGAAACCTTCGTTGATGCGCTCGAGCGGCAAGCGATGGGTGATCAGGTCGTCGATGTTGAGCTTGCCTTCCATGTACCAGTCGACGATCTTCGGCACGTCGGTGCGGCCACGGGCGCCGCCAAAGGCCGAACCCTTCCACACGCGTCCCGTCACCAGCTGGAACGGCCGGGTGGAAATCTCCTGTCCGGCCGCGGCCACGCCGATGATGATCGACTGGCCCCAGCCCTTGTGGCAGCACTCGAGCGACTGGCGCATCGTGGTGGTGTTGCCAATGCACTCGAAGCTGTAGTCGGCGCCGCCGTCGGTCAGCTGGACGATGGAGTCAACGACGTTTTCCACCTCGGTCGGGTTGATGAAATGGGTCATGCCGAATTTGCGCGCCATCTCCTGGCGGGCCGGATTGATATCGACGCCGATGATCTTGTCGGCGCCGACCATCCTGGCCGCCTGGATCACGTTCAGGCCAATGCCGCCCAGGCCGAACACGACGACATTGGCGCCCGCCTCCACCTTGGCGGTAAACAGCACCGCGCCCACGCCGGTGGTCACGCCGCAACCGATGTAGCACACCTTGTCGAACGGCGCGTCCTCGCGGATCTTGGCCAGCGCGATTTCCGGCACCACGATGTAGTTGGAGAACGTCGACGTGCCCATGTAGTGATAAATCGGCTTGCCGTCGATCGAGAAGCGGCTGGTGGCGTCCGGCATCAGGCCGCGCCCCTGGGTCGAACGGATCGACTGGCACAGGTTGGTCTTTTGCGACAGGCAGAATTTGCACTGGCGGCATTCCGGCGTGTACAGCGGAATGACGTGGTCGTCCTTCTTGAGCGACTTCACGCCGGGGCCGACGTCGACCACCACGCCGGCGCCCTCGTGGCCCAGGATGGCGGGGAAGATGCCTTCCGGGTCGGCGCCCGACAAGGTGTAGTAATCGGTGTGGCAGATGCCGGTGGCCTTGATCTCGACCAGTACTTCACCCTCGCGCGGCCCGCCCAGCTCCACTTCCTCGATCGTCAGCGGCTGGCCCGCTTGCCATGCAATGGCGGCTTTGGTTTTCATTGTTTGTCCTTTGGAGGTGTATGAATACGACGGAATCCGGGTAACCGCAGCGGCAAACCGCTACGGTCGATCCATCATGATAACAAGCCGGGGGCCAAACAGGAATATTGCAGGTGCTTTGAGCGGTGGCGCCCTATTGCGGCTCGACCGGCATCGCCCGGCCGATCTCCAGCAGGTCCGACACGGTGCGCCACAGCTGGCGCGGCGAGGTCCACGGTTTGGGCAGGAAGCTGCTGCCGGCCACGTGGCGTTCCGGGTGGCGGGCCGAGTACAGCAGCACGCGGGCGTCCTGCTGGTGCTGGTGCAGGCCATGCAGCAGCGCGCCGCCGTCGCCGTCCTGCAGGTCCGGATCGATCACTACCAGCGCGAACTGCTCGCGGTGCAGCAGGTCGCGGGCGGCGGCCATCGTCGCCACGTGCGTCACCTGGGTTTCCGGCACCAGCAAGGTGGCCAGCACCAGCGCGGCGTCGGCGTCGCTGTCGATGTGCAGCACGCGCGGCGCGGCCGCGTAGATGGAAAAGCCGATCGCGGCGCCGCCGTCGTGGTCGCTGAACGCACGCAAGGTGTCATTGGATACATCGTTGGTCATGGTGTTCTCCGCACAAGGCTGAAATCAATGCAAAGCCGGCAGCGATGGTGGGTAAGCTGACGGCAAGCAGGTCGGCGGAGTTGGGCCGAGAAGTTGAGACGGTCGCGGGGAAATGGCGACCGGAGCGGCGGCAGGCGAAGACGTGGCCCTGCGGCAGTGATGCTGTGCTGCTAATCTGGTGTTGCTAGTTGATAGTGTACAACAAAAATTCCACAAGGAAACAAAAAAGGCAGGAAAATCCTGCCTTGATGTCCGACTAAAACGCCGCTGTCTACTTTTTCAGACGTTGGTTAAACGCCGCGTGCAAGCCGTTTAACGTTTCCTCGGCCGCCAGCAGCTGGTCGGCCACCTCGTTGACCTTGCGGCGGTTCGAGCGCGCGTGGTCGCGCAGCACCTCGAACGCGGTGTTGCGGTCGGTCTGGAATTTACACATCAGCAGGCCGACGGCCAGGCTGGTTTCGCGTCCGGCCGCCAGCGCGGCGTTCAAGTTGAGCTCGGTGCGGCGCAACTGGCGGATCTCGTCGGCGCGCGCCAGGCCGGCGGCAAACGCCGGCATCAGGTGTTTTTCGTCGACCGGTTTGACCAGGAAGCCGACCGCGCCGTACGAGGCGGCCTGCTTGCCGGCGTCGGCGTCGCCGCGTCCGGACAGGAACATGAACGGCACCGAGCTGGTCGCGTGCAACTGCTTGGCCAGTTCCAGCCCGGTCATGCCGGGCATGTGGATGTCGAGCAGCGCCAGGTCCGGTTCGCGCTGGGCGATCACGCCCAGGGCCTGCTCGGCCGACGAGGCCTTCAGGATGTCGTAGCCGGCATTGCCGAGTACTTCACCGAGAAAATCGAGCAGCAATTGGTCGTCGTCGACGATAAGGATCAGACGCTTGGGGCTAGGAGAAACTGGCATGTGACGGCAACCTTGGGCTATTGCTAACGGCCCAATTATAAAGCGGATCGCCCCGGACGCTAGAATGATTTGCGGTTGTTGTGTAAGACAAACATCTGCGCGAATCGGCCGACCGCGCCGGCGACGCTTTCAGCTTGATAGACGCTGCTGATGGCGGCGACCATGCCGGCCCCGCGCGCCACCAGCGGCGCCGCGTTCTCCGGCGTCATGCCGCCGATGACGACCGTTGGAATGCTGATCATGTCGCGCGCCTGGTCGAGGATCTCCGGCCGCGTCGTCACCGCGTATTGTTTGACGCGCGACGGGTAGAAGCCGCCGAAGGCCACGTAGCTGGCGCCGGCGCGCTGCGCCGCCAGCGCGCGCGGCATGTCGCCGTAACACGAGGCGCCGATGATCTTGTCGGCGCCGAGCCGGGCGCGCACCTGCGCGACGTCGGCGTCGGTGCCGCCGAGGTGCACGCCATCGGCGCCGGCCTGCAGGCACAGCTCGACGTGGTCGTTGACGATGAACGGCACGCCATAGCGCCGGCACAGCGCCAGCAGCGCGCCGGCCTGCTCGAGGCGCAGATCGGCACCGGCTTCCTTGTGACGGTATTGCAGCAGCGCGACGACATTGCCAAGCCCGTCGCCACCCTCCTTTTTCGCGGCGGCGCCGGCGTCGAGCGCCGCTTCGCTCGCGTCCAACAGCCGCGCGGTATCGTCCCAGTTGGGGGTGACCAGATAAAGTCCTTGCATGATGCGTCTCCTGATAATGGAAAGGTCTAACGTAGCGGAATGCGCTGGCCGGGAGCGACGCTGTAGGCGTCGCGCAGCGCGGCGTTGCAGTAGTACTGCGCCTGGTCGAGAGCGACGCCGGTCGGCATGCCGAGCGCCAGCTGGCCGGCGATGGCCGAGGCCAGCGTGCAACCGCTGCCGTGAAAGCCGTCGTCCAGGCGCTGCCAGCGCCATTGCTGCGTGCAGGCCGGGGCATCGCGGACACCTTCGCTGGCATCGTCGCCGGTATGGGCGCCGGGACCGAACCAGCGGTTCACCACGTCATCGGTCATGCCCTGGCCATCGCCATGGCCGCCGGTGATCAGCACGTGGCGGCAGCCCAGCGCGCGCAGCACCCGCGCCTGTGCGCCGGCCGTGGCCTGCCCGCTCAGCGCCAGCGCCTCCGGCGCGTTTGGCGTCAGCACCGTCACCAGCGGCAGCAACGGCGCCAGCGCCGCCACCGCGTCGCCGCGCGAGAGCGTGTCGCCATGTCCGCTGGCCAGCACCGGGTCGAGCACCACCGGCAGCTCCGGTTGCAGCGCGCGCAGCGCGCCGATCACCTGCGCGATCGCCAGCGCGTTGGCGGCGCTGCCGGGAATGCCGATCTTGACGGCGGCGATGGCGATCTTGGCCGTCAGCGCGCGCGCCTGGCGCAGCACCAGGTCCGGCTCGACCGGCTGCACCGAGTAGGCGCGGTCGTTGTCCTGCACCGTCAGCGCGGTAACGACGCACAGCGCGTGCGCGCCCTGCCCCGCCACCGCCTGCGCGTCGGCGACGATGCCGGCGCCGCCGGAAGGGTCCATGCCGGCGAACACCAGCACGCACGGCCGCACGGGCGCGCCGGGTGCGCCCGGCGTCATGCCAGCCGGCCGGCCATCGGCGACGATGGCGAGGCGGCGAACTTGCGCGCGATGCGCCCGGCCAGGTAGGCCTCGCGGCCGGCCTGCACGCCCAGCTTCATGGCGCGCGCCATGCGCACCGGATCCTGCGCGCCAGCGATGGCGGTGTTCATCAACACGCCGTCGCAACCGAGTTCCATGGCGATGGCGGCGTCGGACGCGGTGCCGACGCCGGCGTCGACCAACACCGGCACCCTGGCCTGGTCGATGATCAGCGACAGGTTCCACGGATTGAGGATGCCCATGCCGGAACCGATCAGCGACGCCAGCGGCATCACCGCCACGCAGCCGATGTCCTCCAGCAGCTTGGCCTGGATCGGATCGTCGCTGCAGTAGACCATGACGTCGAAGCCGTCCCTGACCAGCGCCTCGGCCGCGATCAGGGTTTCCGGCATGTGCGGGAACAGGGTCTTTTCGTCGCCAAGCACTTCGAGCTTGACCAGCTTGTGGCCGTTGAGCAGCTCGCGCGCCATCTGCAGCGTGTAGACCGCGTCCTTGGCGTTGTAGCAGCCGGCGGTGTTCGGCAAGATGGTGTACTGCGACGGCGGCAGCACGTCCAGCAGGCTGGGCGCCTTCGGGTCCTGGCCGATGTTGACGCGCCGGATCGCCACCGTGATGATCTCCGCGCCGGCGGCGTCGGTCGCCTCGCGCGTTTGCTGCAGGTCCTTGTATTTGCCGCTGCCGACCAGCAGGCGCGAGGTGTATTGCTTGCCCGCGATGGTCAGCAGGTCTTGGGGTGATGCGTTCATGTTCGTTTCCTTTCAGTTTCAACCCGGCGTGCTGTCGCCTCGACGCCGGCGTCGCCGCTTAGGGGTCGTACCCCGTACGGGGTACGACCCCGCATGGGGGTGCGGGTTTGCATAAATTAGCCGCCGCCGATGGCGCGCACGATGTCGACTTTGTCCAGCGGCTGCAGCACGCGCCGCGGCCACTGCTGGCGCGGCACCACCGAGCGGTTGACCGCCAGCGCCAGCGCCTGCCCGGTCAGCGACAACGCGTCGACCAGCTGGTCGAGCGTCTGCTGCGACGGCACCTGGTGCGGTGCGCCGTTCAGCTCTATCGAAATGCTCTCGATCGTCATGCCGGCCTCACAGCTTGCGATACAGTTCGGCGCCGTTCTTGATGAACTCCACCGCCTTGACCTGCATGCCCTGCTCGATCGCCACGCCATCGCTCATACCGTTGGCGGCGGCGTACTCGCGCACCTCCTGGGTGATCTTCATCGAGCAGAAATGCGGCCCGCACATCGAACAGAAATGCGCCACCTTGGCCGAGTCCTTGGGCAGGGTCTCGTCGTGGAACTCGCGCGCCTTGTCCGGATCGAGGCCCAGGTTGAACTGGTCGTCCCAACGGAATTCGAAGCGCGCCTTCGACAGCGCGTTGTCGCGGATCTGCGCGCCCGGATGGCCCTTGGCCAGGTCGGCCGCGTGGGCGGCGATCTTGTACGTGATGATGCCGTCCTTGACGTCGTTCTTGTCCGGCAGCCCCAGATGCTCCTTGGGCGTGACGTAGCACAGCATCGCGGTGCCGTACCAACCGATCTGCGCGGCGCCGATGCCGGAGGTGATGTGGTCGTAGCCGGGCGCGATATCGGTGGTCAAAGGGCCCAGCGTGTAGAACGGCGCCTCGTGGCACTGCTCCAGTTGCAGGTCCATGTTCTCCTTGATCAGCTGCATCGGCACGTGGCCGGGGCCTTCGATCATCACCTGCACGTCATGCTTCCAGGCGATCTGCGTCAGTTCGCCCAGGGTTTTCAGTTCACCCAGCTGGGCCTCGTCGTTGGCGTCGTAGATCGAGCCTGGACGCAGGCCGTCACCGAGCGAGAACGACACGTCATAGGCTTTCATGATTTCGCAGATCTCTTCGAAGTGCGTGTACAGGAACGATTCCTTGTGGTGCGCCAAACACCATTTGGCCATGATCGAGCCGCCGCGCGAGACGATGCCGGTCAGGCGCTTGGCCGTCATTGGCACGTAGCGCAGCAGCACGCCGGCGTGGATGGTGAAGTAGTCGACGCCTTGCTCGGCCTGTTCAATCAGCGTGTCGCGGAAGATCTCCCAGGTCAGGTCCTCGGCCTTGCCGTTGACCTTTTCCAGCGCCTGGTAGATCGGCACGGTGCCGATCGGGACCGGGCTGTTACGGATGATCCATTCACGCGTTTCGTGGATATGCTTCCCGGTCGACAGGTCCATGACGTTGTCGCCGCCCCAGCGGATCGCCCACGTCATCTTTTCGACTTCCTCGCCGATCGACGAGGTGACCGCCGAGTTGCCGATGTTGGCGTTGATCTTGACCAGGAAATTGCGGCCGATGATCATCGGCTCGATCTCGGGATGGTTGATGTTGGCCGGGATGATGGCGCGGCCACGGGCGATTTCCTCGCGCACGAATTCCGGCGTGATCTCTGCCGGGATGCTGGCGCCAAACGACTGGCCCGGATGCTGTCGCCCCATCAAATCGGCCAGGCGCAGGCCCATCGGGCCGGACGTCTTCAGGTTCTCCAGGTACTCCTTGCGGCGCAGGTTTTCGCGGATCGCCACGAACTCCATCTCCGGCGTGACGATGCCTTGCCGCGCGTAGTGCATCTGCGTGACGTTCGCGCCGTCGCGCGCGCGGCGCGGCTTGCGGTGCAGGTTGAAGCGCAATTCGGCCAGCGCCGGATCGGCCAGGCGCGCCTTGCCGTAGTCGGAGGTCGGGCCGTCCAGCTCCTCGGTGTCGCCGCGCTCCAGTATCCACGGCAGGCGCGGCGTGGCGGCCAGGCCGGAGCGGATGTCGATCACGGCGTCCGGATCGGTGTACGGGCCGGAGGTGTCGTAGACGGTCACCGGCGGGTTGGCCTCGAAGCCGAACGACGCCGGCGTGTCGGACTGGGTGATTTCGCGCATCGGCACGCGGATGTCGGGCCGGCTGCCCTGGACGTAGATCTTGCGGGAATTGGGCAACGGTTTGATCGCTGCCTCGTCCACGGTGGCGGTGGCGGACAGGAATTTGGGATTGGCGTTCATTTGGCTCCTTGGTTGGCTACAGGAGCCAGCAAAGGAGGTTGGACGGCGCCGCGCCCGGAACATTCGATGGAATCGATGAGACGGCGGCGTTGTCCTAAGCTTCCCTTCGCTGGCATTATCCAGATCAGGTTCGGAGGGTATTTCTCACCCGCGCATCGCATGCATTGCATGCCGACTTGCAGGACCCCTAGCGTTTGCCGCCTTGCGGCAGCCCGATGATTATAACAGAGCCAACATGGCAAAAGCGGCCAGATGGGCGATTGATTTTTTGACATGCCCGCAGCCGCGGCGTCGGCGTCCGCCGTCGCGTCATCTATAATGGCTGTTTTCGCGTACCCGCGTTTACCACCTACACTACCTACATCAGCCAAATCATGGAATTAGCCAAGTCTTTCGAGCCCGCCGACATTGAACAATTCTGGCGCACCGAGTGGGAACAGCGCGGTTACTACACCGCCACCCTCGACGCCGGCAAACCGTCGTTCAGCATCCAGCTGCCGCCGCCGAACGTGACCGGCACCCTGCACATGGGCCATGCCTTCAACCAGACCATCATGGATGGCCTGACCCGCTACCACCGCATGCTGGGCCATAACACCGCGTGGATCCCGGGCACCGACCACGCCGGCATCGCCACCCAGATCGTCGTCGAGCGCCAGCTGGACGCGCAAAAAATCTCGCGCCACGACCTCGGCCGCGAAGCGTTCGTCAAGAAGGTCTGGGAGTGGAAGGAAAAATCCGGTTCCACCATCACCGGCCAGATGCGCCGCCTGGGCGCGTCGCCGGACTGGCAGCGCGAATACTTCACGATGGACGAGACGCGTTCGAAAGTCGTCACCGACGTCTTCGTGCGCCTGCACGAGCAGGGCCTGATCTACCGCGGCAAGCGCCTGGTCAACTGGGACCCGGTGCTGGGCACCGCCGTCTCGGACCTGGAAGTGGTGTCCGAAGAGGAAGACGGCTCGATGTGGTACATCAAGTACCCGCTGGCCGACGGCAGCGGTTCGCTGACGGTGGCCACCACCCGTCCTGAAACCATGCTCGGCGACGTCGCCGTGGCGGTCGATCCGACCGACGAGCGCTACCAGGCGCTGGTGGGCAAGATGCTGGTGCTGCCGCTGGTCGGCCGCGAAATCCCGATCATCGCCGACGAATACGTCGACAAGGCCTTCGGCACCGGCTGCGTGAAGATCACGCCGGCGCACGACCTGAACGACTACGCGGTCGGCCAGCGCCACAAGCTGCCGATGCTGTCGATCATGACCCTGGAAGCGAAGATCAACGACGAGGCGCCGGAAGCGTATCGCGGCATGGACCGTTTTGTCGCGCGCAAGCAGATCGTCGCCGATCTCGACGCGCAAGGCCTGCTCGAACAGGTCAAGCCGCACAAGCTGATGGTGCCGCGCGGCGACCGCACCGGCGTCATCATCGAACCGATGTTGACCGACCAGTGGTTCGTGGCCATGAGCCAGCCGGCGCCGGAAGGCACCTTCTTCCCGGGCAAATCGATCGCCGAGGTCGCGCTGGAGAAGGTCGCCAGCGGCGACATCAAGTTCGTGCCGGAAAACTGGAGCACCACCTACAACCAGTGGCTCAACAACATCCAGGACTGGTGCATCTCGCGCCAGCTGTGGTGGGGCCACCAGATCCCGGCCTGGTACGACGAGGCCGGCAACATCTTCGTCGCCAAGACCGAGGCCGAGGCGCACGCCAAGCAGCAGGCGGCCGGCAGCAGCGGCCCGCTGCGCCGCGACAACGACGTGCTCGACACGTGGTTCTCGTCCGCATTGGTGCCGTTTTCGACCCTCGGCTGGCCCGAGGAAACCCCGGACATCAAGGCCTTCCTGCCGTCGTCGGTGCTGGTGACCGGCTTCGACATCATTTTCTTCTGGGTCGCGCGCATGGTGATGTTCACGCTGCACTTCACGGGCAAGGTGCCGTTCGAGACCGTGTACGTGCATGGCCTGGTGCGCGATTCGCAGGGCCAGAAGATGTCCAAGTCCAAGGGCAACACGCTCGACCCGATCGACCTGATCGACGGCATCGGCATCGACGCGCTGGTGGAAAAACGCACCACCGGGCTGATGAATCCGAAGGCGGCCGAGAAGATCGCTAAGGCCACCCGCAAGGAATTCCCGGAAGGTATCGCTGCCTACGGCACCGACGCGGTGCGCTTCACGATGGCGTCGTACGCCTCGCTGGGCCGCAACATCAACTTCGACCTCGGCCGCGCCGAAGGCTACCGCAACTTCTGCAACAAGCTGTGGAACGCCACCCGCTTCGTGCTGATGAACACGGAAGAGAAGGATTGCAGCGCCAGCCCGGCCGATCTGTCCAACGCCGACAAGTGGATCATCTCGCTGCTGCAAAAGGCCGAGCTGGACGTGGCCAAGGGCTTTGCCGACTACCGCTTCGACAACATCGCCTCGACGATCTACAAGTTCGTCTGGGACGAGTACTGCGACTGGTATCTGGAAGTAGCCAAGGTGCAAGTGCAAACCGGCACCGAAGGCCAGCAGCGCGCCACCCGCCACACCCTGCTGCGCGTGCTGGAAGTGGTGCTGCGCCTGGCCCATCCGGTGATCCCGTTCGTCACCGAGGCGCTGTGGCAGGCGGTCGCGCCGCTGGCCGGCAAAAATGGCGCCTCGATCATGACGCAACCGTACCCGATCGCCAACACCGCCAACATCGACGAAGCGGCCGAGGCCTGGATGCAGCAGCTCAAGACGCTGACCGACGCCACCCGCAACCTGCGCGGCGAAATGCAGCTGGCGCCATCGTTGCGCGTGCCGCTGATCGTTGAAGCCGGCAACGCGGCCGACAAGGCGGCCATGGAAGGCTATGCGCCATACATCCAGTCGCTGGGCAAGCTGTCGGAAGTGCAGATCGTCGACGCGCTGCCGGAATCGCCGGCGGCCGTGTCGATCGTCGGCACGACCAAGTTGATGCTGAAAGTGGAGATCGACGTCAAGGCCGAGCGTGAGCGGCTGTCGAAGGAGATCGCGCGCGTCGAGGGCGAGATCAACAAGGCCAACGGCAAGCTGTCGAACGAAAGCTTCGTCGCCCGCGCGCCGGCCGAAGTGGTGGCGCAGGAAAAGGAACGCGTGGCCAACTTCTCGGCGACCCTGGACAAGATGCGCGAGCAATTCGCCAAGCTGCCAGCGGCGTAAGGTTTTTTTCGGACGCCACCAAACCCGCACGGCCATGCGGGGTCGTACCCCGTACGGGGTACGACCCCTCAGCGGCGCGGCATGCGCGCCGCCGAAACGGACGCCGGGTTGGGTTCTATTCCGCCAGCAGCGCGGCGTAACGCCCGATATCGACGTTGCCGCCGCTGATGATCACGCCCACCCGCTTGCCCTGCAGCTGGTCCTTCATCGCGCGCGCGGCCGCCAGCCCCAGGCAGCCGGTCGGCTCCACCACGATCTTCATGCGCGCGGCAAAAAACCGCATCTCGGCGCGCAGCTGCTCGTCGCTCACGGTCAAAATATCGTCCACATCGCGCTGGATGATCGGGAACGTCAGCTGGCCCAGATGCTGCGTCTGCGCGCCGTCGGCGATCGTCTTGGGCGTGTCGATGTGCACGATGGCGCCGCTGCGGAACGATTGCTGGCCGTCGTTGCCCGCTTCCGGCTCCACGCCATACAACGTCGTCTTCGGCGACAGCGCCCGCGTCGCCAGCGCCGATCCGCTCAGCAGGCCACCGCCACCCAGGCAGACAAACAGGTAATCGAGCTCGCCCACGTCCTCGAACAATTCCTTGGCCGCCGTGCCCTGCCCCGCGATCACGTCGGCGTGATCGTACGGCGGGATCAACGTCAGGCCATGCCTGGCCGCCAGATCGCGGCCCATCTGCTCGCGGTCCTCGGTGTAGCGGTCGTACAGCACGACCTGCGCGCCATAGCCGCGCGTGGCGGCGATCTTCGACGGCGGCGCGTCGTGCGGCATGACGATCGTGGCCGGAATTCCCAACAACTGCGCCGACAGCGCGATCCCTTGCGCGTGATTGCCCGACGAGAAGGCCACCACGCCGGCGCGGCGCTGCCCGGGGTCGAACTTCGCCAGCGCGTTGTAGCTGCCGCGGAATTTGAACGCGCCCATGCGCTGCAAATTCTCCGCCTTGAAGAAGACCGTGGCGCCAAGTTCGGCATCGGCAGTGCGCGAAGTCAGCACCGGCGTGCGGTGCGCGTGGCCGGCGATACGGTCTGACGCGGCGACGACGTCGGCGTAGGTTGGAAGTTGTTCGCTCATCTTGTTCCCTTTTGATTTTCTTTATGATTGATCGAGGCGGCGGGCGTCATCTGGCATCGTTGTACACCGTGGCGCGGGACACGTTCAGATAGGCCGCAACGATCTCCATCGCGCGCCGCACATCGCTTAATCCTGATTCCTTCAGCTCGCGCATCAGCGCCTTGCGCTCGTCGGCTTTCAACGCGCGCGGCGTGGTCGCCAAGCGCGCCGCGAACTGGTCGATGCGCGCGCGGATGCCGTCGGCGCCGACCGGCTCCAGCGTCTCGCTGACGCCGGCGGCGGCGTTGACGCTGCCGAACTGCGTCAACACACTATTCAGGCTGCGGAAAACCGTCAGGTCGACATTCATGCACAGTGCGGCGATGTAGCGGCCCTCGCTGTCCTTGATGCCGATCGAGGTGCTCTTGGCCAGCCGGCCATCGGCAAAGGTGTTGGGATAGTTGGCGATCACCTGCGCGAAATCCGCATTGGTGGCGCGCGCCAGTCCCAGTTCGGTGGCCGGCGCGCCGACGCTGCGGCCAGACAGGTTATTGTGGATGGCAAGGATGGCGTGCTCGGGATCGAGCAGATCGTGCAGCACGACCTCGCAAAACGGCGCCAGCGTTTGCCCAAGGCCGTCGGCTACCTGCTTCATCTGTTCCAGCAGATTGTGCTGTTCCGGTGTCTTTTTCATCTGAACATATTATCTGATTTTAGATAATTCTTGTAATTCGATAGAAAATAGTACGACCGGTCATTTATTTGCTACACTCTTCTGACAAAAAATAACCCTTGGAGACCACCATGAAAGTTGCCGCATTTGCCGTTGCCGCGCTGCTGTCCATCGCCCCTGCTTTCTCCTTCGCCGCCGAGACGCCGGTCGGCCTGTGGAAGAACATCGACGACGAGACCGGCAAGCCAAAGGCGCTGATCCGCATCACCGAGAACGAAGGCGCGTTCCAGGGCCAGATCGAAAAGCTGTATCGCGAGCCGAACGAGGACCAGAACCCGAAATGCGACAAGTGCGAAGGCGCGCGCAAGGACCAGCCCATCGTCGGCATGGTGATCCTGTCGGGCTTGAAAAAGGACGGCGAGGAATTCAACGGCGGCGAGATCGTCGATCCGAAGAACGGCAAGGTCTACAAGGCCAAGATGCACATGACCGACGCCGGCAAGAAGCTGAACGTGCGCGGCTACATCGGCATGCCGATGCTGGGCCGCTCACAGGTGTGGGTGCGTCAGGACTGAGCCAGGCTTATTGCTGGATGCCCTTGCCGGTCGCGGTCCAGTAGATGCCGCCCATCAGGTGCGACAGGTATTGCGGGTCCTTGTACATCTCTCCGTTGTGGCCCAGCGACGTGACGAACACGCGGCCCTTTTCCACCTGGTGATACCACGCCACCGGGTGGTCCTTGCCCATGCCTTTTGACACCTGCCCCGGCCAGATCTTGGTCGGATCGTAGGTGCTTTCGTCGACATTGAGCACCGGGTTGATCTTGATGTTGTACGGATTGTCGAACACATACCACTCGTCGCTCCAGATCCAGCGCGCCGGCAGGCCGAACGTCGCCGGGAATTTCTTGTCGACCACTTCGGCCACGCCGGTCTGCAGCATTGGATGGTTGCCGACCCGGCGTCCGATCAGTTTCTCGAACCACGGCCAGGTATTGGGCGGAATAATCAACGCGCGGTGCACCAGCATGGCGTTGCCGCCATTGCGCATGTACTCCTCGAACTTCTTGCGGCGCGGCTCGCTGAGCTCCTCGCCCGGCGTGTTGAGGAACATCACCATCGCGTACTGGCTCAGGTCGCCGTCAAACACTTCCGGCCGGTGCGTATAGACCAGTTCGAACGCATGCAGCTTGGCCTGCTTTTCCAGGCTTTCGCGGGCGATCGGAATGTATTCGTAGTGATATTTGCCGGGCATCGCCAGCACCAGGATTTTGTACTGGTCGTCGGCGCGCGCGCCACCCGCCAACAGCAACAAGCCCGCCATTGCGATGCAGGCCAATAGGATTTTTCTCATGCGTTGTCTCCGTATAGTTAGCGCTATCATTCCAAGCGGGTCAATATACACTTTTTCGTCGAAGTGGTGATACGATTCTCGTCAGGCTTGCAGCCCAGCAAGCAACGGAAATGCGATGAAAATAGTATTGAATCTGATCGGCTGCCTGGCGGTGGTGCTTGGCGTGCTGGGCATCTTCCTGCCGCTGCTGCCGACCACGCCGTTCCTGCTGCTGGCCTCGGCCTGCTTCGCGCGCGGCTCGACGCGCCTGCACCACTGGTTGCAGACCAACCGCGTGTTCGGAAAATACCTGCGTAACTATGAGAACGGCCACGGCATCCCCCTGCGCGGGAAAATCTGGGTGCTCATCTTTATGTGGGGTTCGATGGGCTATTCGATCTGGCGCACCGATCCGCTGTACGTGCGGGTGTTGATCGTGCTGATCGGGATCTGCGTAACCATCTATCTGACACGCTTCGTACCCACCATGCCGGCGCCGAAAATACCCGGGCGGGAAGCTTAGCGCGCGGCAGCGGCGACCGCAGCGCGAGCCCAATCTTCGCGCATCTTTCTATGGCGACGCCGGCAGCGTGGCGTATTTGCGCAAGTGCCGGTCGAGACTGTTGGCAAAATTCTGCCGGTCGCCCTGGTTGAAGGCGGCCGGGCCGCCGGTATCGACGCCGCTGCCGCGCAATTCATCCATGAAGGCGCGCATGCTGAGCATCTGCGCGATGTTGTCGTTGGTGTAGAACTCACCGCGCGGATTGAGCGCGTAACCGCCCTTCTTCAACACGTCCGACGCCAGCGGGATGTCGCCGGTGACGACCAGGTCGCCCGGCGCCAGCAGGCGCACGATTTCCTGGTCGGCCACATCGGCGCCGGACGGCACCTGCACCGAACGCACAAAGCGCGACGGCGGCACCCGCAACAGCTGGTTGGCCACCAAGGTGACCTGCATTTGCATGCGTTCGGCCACGCGGTAGAGGATGTCCTTGATGACGGCGGGACAGGCGTCGGCGTCGACCCAGATCTGCATCACAGGTCCCACAGTTCGCCGTTGGGATTGGTGCGCGGCGGCGTCACGCCGAAGTGCTTGTACGCGGCCGGCGTGGCGACCCGCCCGCGCGGCGTGCGTTGCAGGAAGCCCTGCTGGATCAGGTACGGTTCCAGCACGTCTTCAATGGTGTCTGCCGCCTCGCCGATGGCCGCCGCCAGGTTGCCGATGCCGACCGGGCCGCCGCCGAATTTATACAGCACAGCCTCAAGCAGCTTGCGGTCCATGACGTCGAAGCCGACCGTGTCGACGTCGAGCATCACCAGCGCGGCGTCGGCCACGGTCTTGGTGATGTCGCCGTTGGCCTTGACCTCGGCGTAATCGCGCACCCGGCGCAGCAGGCGGTTGGCGATGCGTGGCGTGCCGCGCGCACGGCGGGCGATCTCAACGGCGCCATCCGGCGCGATGTTGGCCTTGAGCAGCGCTGCGCTGCGGGTAACGATCTTGGTCAATTCCTCGGTGTTGTAGAACTCGAGCCGGGCGACGATGCCGAAGCGGTCGCGCAGCGGATTGGTCAGCATGCCCGCGCGGGTGGTGGCGCCGACCAGCGTGAACGGTTGCAGGTCGAGCTTGACCGAGCGCGCGGCCGGGCCCTCGCCGATCATGATGTCGATCTGGTAGTCCTCCAGCGCCGGGTACAGGATCTCCTCGACCACCGGCGACAGGCGGTGGATCTCGTCGATGAACAG
>Ga0308163_10000652_pt1 | contig 52869 bp, 47 predicted proteins | sample PhyTR1_FD_201037 | JGI IMG/M metagenome (GOLD analysis project Ga0308163, IMG submission 201037) | Phyllosphere microbial communities from UC Gill Tract Community Farm, Albany, California, United States - DLSLT.R1 | ecosystem: Host-associated > Plants > Phyllosphere > Unclassified | place: USA...
AGTCCGCGAACGGACGATGCGCGACCGGGTCCCCGGGAGCCTCGTCCGCCGATCCGGTGGGATTCCGGGACCGACGGTTAAATTCCGGATGGGAGGCGCACGCGGCGCCAGCGACCCTGCCGGCGTCGAGGTCTCGTCGACCGCGCCCGGAGTCCGTCCACGGACGAGGACACCATGCACGACGACCCGACGGCTCCCCCCGCGCAGCCGCACGCGCGGGCGGATGCGCGGACGTCCGCGCCCGGCGCCCCCGCGCTCGAGCGCGCCATGCGCCGCGGCCTCGAGCTCGCCGCCGAGGGACCGGCCTGGGGCCCGAACCCGCGCGTCGGCTGCGTGATCCTCGACGCCGACGGCCGCGTGATCGCCGAGGGCCGCCACCGCGGCGCCGGATCCGCCCACGCCGAGGTCGACGCGCTCCGGCAGCTGCCCGCGGGCGGGGCGCGCGGGGCCACCGCCGTCGTCACGCTCGAGCCCTGCAACCACACCGGCCGCACGGGCCCGTGCGCCGCCGCGCTGATCGAGGCCGGGGTCGCGCGCGTCGCGTACGCGGTGGCCGACCCGGGCGCCGAGTCCGCGGGCGGCGCGGCCCGCCTCCGCGACGCGGGCGTCGAGGTCACCGACGGCGTGCTCGCCGACGAGGCCGCCGCGTTCCTGCGGGTGTGGCTCGGATCCGCCGCGCTCGGCCGCCCCTTCGTCACGGCGAAGTGGGCCTCGAGCCTCGACGGCCGCATCGCCGCGGCCGACGGCACGAGCCGCTGGATCACCGGGCCCGCCGCCCGGGAGGACGTGCACCGCCGCCGCGCGGAGGCCGACGCGATCCTCGTGGGCACCGGCACCGTGCTCGCCGACGACCCGGCGCTCACCGCCCGGCGGCCCGACGGGATCCCGTACCCGCACCAGCCCGCGCCCGTCGTGCTCGGCGACCGCGCGGTCCCGGACGACGCGGCCGTGCTCCGCCACCCGCGGCGCCTCATCCGGATCGCCGGGCACGACCCCGCGGCGGCGATCGCGGAGCTCGGTCGCCTGGGCGTCCGGCACGTGTTCGTGGAGGGCGGCCCCACGATCGTCTCCGCGCTCGTCGCCGCCGGGCTCGTGGACGAGGTGGTCGCCTACCTCGCGCCCGTGCTCCTCGGCGGCCCGCGCACCGCGACCGGCGACCTCGGCGTGCCGAGCATGCCGGCCGCCCACCGACTCACCCTCATCAGCACGACGCGGCTCGGGGACGACCTCCTCGTGATCGCGCGACCCACCACGGAAGGCCAGTGATGTTCACAGGGATCATCGAGGAGCGCGGACGCGTCCTCGCGCTCGACGCCGAGGGCGACTCCGCCCGGATCACGGTGGAGGCGCCGCTCGCGGTGTCCGACGCCCGGCACGGCGACTCCATCAGCGTCGACGGCGTGTGCCTCACGGTCGTGGAGCAGACGCCCGAGGGCTTCACGGCCGACGTCATGCGGCAGACGCTCGTGATGAGCTCGCTCGGGCGACTCGGCGTGGGCGACCGCGTGAACCTGGAGCGCGCCGCGCGCGTGGGCGACCGGCTGGGCGGCCACATCGTGCAGGGCCACGTCGACGGCACCGGGCGCCTGCTGGCGACCACGCCGGGCGAGGCGTGGCGGATCCTCCGCTTCTCGCTGCCCGCGGAGCTGTCGCCTCTCGTGGTGGACCGCGGATCCATCACCGTGCAGGGTGTGAGCCTCACCGTGAGCGCGGTCAGCCCCACGGACGTGCCCGCGGAGGACGCGTGGTTCGAGGTGTCGCTCATCCCCGAGACCCTCTCGGCGACCACGCTCGGCGCGCTGGGGCTCGGCGACGAGGTCAACCTCGAGACCGACGTGCTCGCCCGCCACGTGCAGCGGATGCTCGCGCTCGACGCGCGCCGCGACGGCGCCGCCGCGCCCGCCACCGGCACCGCCACCGACGAGGACCGCTCGTGAGCCTCGCCGCGATCCCCGCCGCGCTCCAGGAGCTGCGCGCCGGCCGGCCCGTGATCGTCGTCGACGACGAGGGCCGCGAGAACGAGGGCGACGTGCTGCTCGCCGCCGAGTCCGCCTCGCCCGAGTGGGTGGCCTGGCTCGTGAAGCACTCCTCGGGCTTCATCTGCGCGCCCATGACCAACGAGATCGCCGACCGGCTGGAGCTGCCGCTCATGGTGGCCGACAACCGGGATCCGCGCGGCACCGCGTACACCGTCTCGGTCGACGCGGCCGACCGGCTCTCCACGGGCATCAGCGCGTCCGACCGCGCCCACACCCTGCGCGTGCTCGCCGACCTCGACAGCGTGCCGACGAGCCTGCACCGCCCCGGCCACATCCTGCCGCTGCGGGCGGTGGACGGCGGCGTGCGCGAGCGCGACGGCCACACCGAGGCCGCGGTCGACCTCCTCACGCTCGCGGGCCTCACGCCCGTCGGCGCGATCAGCGAGATCGTGCAGGACGACGGCGAGATGATGCGCCTGCCGGGCCTCCTCGCCCTCGGCGAGCGCGAGGGCGTGCTCGTCATCACGATCGAGGCGCTCGTCGCGCACCTGGAGGAGTTCCACTGCGACCGGCCGCTCGAGCCGGCCGTGCGGATCCCCGAGGCGTCGCGCGTGATCTTCGAGGTCGAGACCACCGTCCCCACCACGCACGGCACGTTCCGGCTGCGCGCCTACCGCGACCGCACGACGGGCGCCGACCACGTGGCCGTCGTCTCCGGCGACCCGACAGCGCACGGCACGCTCGTGCGCGTGCACTCGGAGTGCCTCACGGGCGAGGCCCTCGGATCCCTGAAGTGCGAGTGCGGGCCGCAGCTCGACGCGGCGCTCGACGAGATCGCGGCCACGGGCGGCGTGGTCGTCTACCTGCGCGGGCACGAGGGGCGCGGCATCGGCCTCGTCAACAAGCTGCGCGCCTACCGGCTGCAGGAGGACGGCCTCGACACGCTCGACGCGAACGTGGCCCTCGGGCTCCCGGCGGATGCGCGCGACTACGGCGCCGCGTCGGCGATCCTCCAGGACATGGGGGTCGAGGACGTGCGCCTGCTCACCAACAACCCCGAGAAGGTGCGCCAGCTGGAGGCGCACGGCATCCGCGTGACCGAGCGCGTGCCGCTCGTCGTGGGCGTCAACAGCACCAACGCCGGCTACCTGGAGACGAAGCGCGACCGGATGGGGCACCGCATGGTGCTCGACACGGACATGCACATCGGCCCGGACGCGTACCCGGACGCCGAGGCGCCGGCCGGCCTGACCACCACCACGGCCGCACCGGCCACGACCACCACCACTCCCGAGGAGGAGACCGCATGAGCGGACACGGAGCACCCGACATCGACCCCACCGCGCTCGACGGGAGCGGCCTCCGCGTCACCGTCGTCGCCGGACGCTGGCACGACGAGATCAGCGCGGGCCTCCTCGCCGGTGCGCAGCGCGTGCTCGATGCGGCGGGCGTCACCACCACGGTGATCCGCGTGCCCGGCAGCTTCGAGCTGCCCGTCGTCGCGCGCGCGGCGCTCGACGCGGGGGCCGACGCGGTCGTCGCGCTCGGCGTGATCATCCGCGGCGGCACCCCGCACTTCGAGTACGTGTCCGACGCGGCGACCTCGGGCCTCACGCAGGCCTCGCTCCTCACGGGCAAGCCGATCGGCTTCGGGCTGCTCACGCTCGACGACGAGCAGCAGGGCATCGACCGCGCGGGGCTCCCGGGCTCGAAGGAGGACAAGGGCGCCGAGGCGGCCGAGGCCGCGGTGACCACGGCGCTCCTGCTCAAGGGCCTCTGCGGAGCGTGACCTGCTGCCCGCTCGGTTTTGATATCGAGAACGGGTATCAGTAGGGTCGACGGGAGCGCCGCCGGACCGTCCGGCGCCCGGCGCGGACGGACGGGGGCCCGGTGCATCCCGCTCTCGACGTCCGCTCCCTCTCCCTCGCGATCGACCGCGTGCCGCTCGTGCACGGCGTGGACCTCCGCGTCGGCGCGGGCGAGCGCGTCGCGCTCGTGGGCGCGTCCGGCTCCGGCAAGTCGCTCACGGCGCAGGCCGTGCTCGGGACGCTGCCCGCGGGATCCACGGTCGGCGGCACCGTGGAGCTCGGCGGTCGCGCCATGCGGGCCGCGGCACCGCGCCAGCGCCTCGGCCGCGTCGCCGCCGTGCAGCAGGACTCGCTCGCCGCGCTCAACCCGCTCGTCCCCGTCGGCGCGCAGCTCGTCGGGGCGCTCCGGGCGGCGCGGGCACGCGGATCCGCCGCGGACGCCGGCCTCCTGACCCGCGCGGACGCCCGCCGCGAGGTCGTCGCGCTCCTCGACGAGGTGGGCATCGAGGATCCCGCGGGCGCCCTCCCCGCCTTCGCCGCCGAGCTATCGGGCGGCCAGCGCCAGCGCGTGTGCCTCGCGCTCGCCCTCCTCTGCGGGGCCGACCTCCTCCTCGCCGACGAGCCCACCACCGCGCTCGACGTGGTGACGCAGGCCCGGGTGGTCGAGGTGATCCGCCGCCGGCTCGACGCCACCGGGCAGGCCCTCCTCTTCATCACGCACGACCTCGCCGTGGCGGCGGCGCTCTGCGACCGGGCGGTCGTGCTCGAGGCCGGACGCGTGGTCGAGACCGCGTCGATGCGCGACCTCGTGCGGCGGCCGCAGCACGCCTACAGCCGCGCGCTCGTGGCGGCGGCGTCGCGACGGGCGCCGACGGGGGCGGATCCCCGCGCGGACGCCTCGGCGACGGCGCGCGCCGCGGTGTCGTCCCCGCTCGGCGCGGCGGCGGCGCGATGACGGGCTCGCCCATCGCGGTGCCGGGCGCGACCGAGGTGCTGGCCGCCACCGGGATCACGCTGCGGTACCCGCCCCGGCGCGACCCCGCCGCGCGGCGGGCCGCCCGGACCGCGCGCGCCGCCCGAGCATCCGACGGCGCCGCGCACGACGCCCCGCCCCCCGCGCTCGACGACGTGTCGTTCCGCGTCGCGCCGGGCGAGACGGTGGGCGTCGTCGGCCGGTCGGGATCCGGCAAGTCGACGCTCCTGCGCGTCCTCCTCGCCCTCGAGGCGCCCGCCGCCGGCACCGTCGCCCTCGGCGACCGCCCGGTGGCGGCCGGCCGGGCGTCCGCGCTCCGCTGGTACCGGCGCCGCGTGCAGGCCGTGCCGCAGGATCCGGGCGCGAGCCTCGAGCCGCGCATGACCGTGCGGCAGCTGATCCGCGAGCCGCTCCGCCGCCTCGACGTGCCGGGCGACCACGACGCGATCATCTCCCGCGCCCTCGACGACGTGGGGCTCGCCGCGTCCCTCGCGGGCCGGCGCCCCGCCGAGCTCTCCGGCGGGCAGGCGCAGCGCGTCGCGCTCGCACGGGCCATCGCGGTCTCGCCCGGGATCCTGCTCGCCGACGAGCCCGTGAGCGGCGTCGACCTGCCGCTGCGCGACCGCATCATCGAGCTGCTCGACGGCCTGGTGCGCGAGCGGGGCCTGGGGCTCGTGCTCGTCTCGCACGACCTCGACGCGGTCGCCCGGCTGTGCGGCCGGAGCGTCGTGCTCGCCGGCGGACGGATCGTGGAGGAGGGGCCGACCGCGCGCCTCCTCGCCGCCCCCGCGCATCCGGCCACGCGCGAGCTCGCCGACGCCGTCCCGCGGCTGCCGGGAGCGCTCACCGCATGACCTCGCCCCACCGCGCCGGCGCTCCCCACGCCGCCGTCCTGCTCTCCAGCCAGCTCGTCTTCAACCTCGGCTTCTACGCGGTCGTCCCCTTCCTCGCCGTCGTGATGCGCGACGACCTGGGGCTCGGCGCCCTCGCGATCGGCCTCGTGCTCGGCGCCCGCACCTTCAGCCAGCAGGGGCTCTTCCTCCTCGGCGGGATGCTCGCCGACCGCTTCGGCCCGCGGACGCTCATCGCCGCGGGCTGCGCGGTGCGCGTCTCCGGCTACCTCGGCCTCGCCCTGGCGGCGGATCTGCCGGGCTTCCTCGTCGGCGCGATCCTCACCGGCTTCGGCGGCGCGCTGTTCAGCCCGGCGCTGCAGAGCCTGGTCGCCGCGGCCGACGTGCGCGGTCGCGAGCGCCGGCGGCCCGGGCGTCCGTCGCTGTTCGCGGCGCTCGTGCTGGTGGGCGAGATCGGCGCGGCCGTCGGGCCGCTCGCGGGCGCCGCGCTCCTCGGCCTCGGCTTCTCGACCACGGTGCTCGTGGGCGCGGGCCTGTTCGCGGCGGTGGGGGTGGCGCTGTGGTGCGTGATCCCGGCGGATGCGGGGCGGACCATCCCTGCGCGGCCGGCGGGATCCGCGCCCCGGGCGCCCGCCGACCGCTGGGCCGCCGTGCGCGACCGCCGCTTCCTCGCGTTCTCCGCGCTCTTCGCGATGGACCTCGTCGCCTACAACCAGCTCTACCTCGGCCTGCCGCTCGAGCTCGCCCGGGCCGGCGCGGGGACCACGGCGGTCGGATCCGCGTTCCTCGCCGTCTCGCTCCTCACCATCACGCTGCAGTGGCCCGTCGCGCTCCTCGCCAAGCGGCTCGGCCCGGGCCGGGCGCTCGCGCTGGGCTTCGGCACGACCGCGACCGGGTTCGCGGCGCTCGCCCTCGGGACGCTCGTGCCGCCGCCCGCGGGCGCCGAGCTGCTGCCGGCCGCCGCGCTCGTCGTGTGCCTCACCCTCGGGCACATGACCGCGGGTCCCGTGACCATGGAGCTCGTGCCGTCGTTCGCGGCCGGGCGCCCCACCGCCTCCTTCTACGGGCTGCTCGCCAGCTGCGGCGGCGTCGCCGTGCTGGTGGCCGGCGGCGTGGTCGGATCGCTGTTCGACGCCGCCCCCGCCGTCGCGTGGGGGATCCTCGCGGCGCTGCCCGTCGCCGCCGCGATCGGGCTGCCGCGGCTGCTGCCGGTGGGGGCAGTGGTGGCCGCGCCCGCCGCCGCATCCGTCGCATCCGCCACGCCCGCCGCATCCGCCCCCGAGGGATCCCTCCCCCCGACCATCCCGCACGACCCCGCCGATGCCCCGCGCATCCCCGCCGAAGGACCCCATGCCCGCTAGACGCCCCCGCTCCGCCCGCCCTGCCCGCTCCACCCTCTCCACCGGATCCGCCCGCCGCGCCCGCTCCGTCGCCCTGCTCGCCCTCGCCGCCGCGTCGACGCTCGCCCTCAGCGGCTGCTTCGCCGCGAGCCCGGGATCCTCCGGCGGCGCGTCCGCGGGCGGCGACGGCCGCATCCGCCTCGCGATGCTGCAGCCGCCGCGCTCGGGCCTCACGCCGCTCAGCGACGACGCCTTCAAGCTGTCGCGCTGGAGCACGGCCGAGACGCTCGTGACCCTCGACGACCTCGGCGAGGCCCAGCCACAGCTCGCCACCGCGTGGACGCAGACCGACGACCTCACCTGGACCTTCGACATCCGCCCCGACGTGCCCTTCCACGACGGCACGACCCTGACGGCCGCGCAGGCCGCCGCCTCGCTCACCGCCGCCGCGACCGCGAGCCCGAAGCCGCGGATCCTCGACGGCGTCGACCTCACCGCGACCGCCGACGGCGACCGCCTCGTCGTGCGCACCGCGTCCGCCGACCCGCTCCTGCCGCAGCGGCTCTCGAGCCCGCAGCTGGCGATCCTCGCGGCCTCCGCGTACGCGGCCGACGGCACGGTCTCGCCCGTCGGCACGGGCACGGGCCCGTTCCGGCTCACCGCGGTCGACGGCACGTCCTCGGCGACGCTCGACCGGTTCGACGACTACTGGGGCGGGCGCGCGGCGGCGTCCGGCATCGACGTGCGCTTCGTGCCCGACGGCACCGCGCGCGCCGCCGCGCTCCGCACCGGCACGGCCGACGTGGTCGAGGCGATCCCGGTCGGCCAGGCCGCGCAGGTGGATCCCGCGCTCATCCACGAGGTCCCCATGCCGCGGACGAACACCCTCTACCTGAACACGAGGACGGGGCCGTTCCAGGATCCGGCCGTGCGCGCCGCCGCCCAGGCCGCCGTCGACCGCGCCACCCTCGTCTCGACCGTCTACGAGGGCCGCGCCGACGAGGCGTCCGGGCTCCTCGGCCCCGCGCTCCCCTGGGCCGCGGACCTCCGCGACGGCGCCTCCTACCGCGACGCCCTCGCGGGCCGCGCCGCCCCCGCGAAGGTGGACGGCGTGCCCATCACCCTCGGCACGTTCACCGATCGCGCCGAGCTCCCCGAGGTCGCCGTGCAGCTCGAGCAGCAGCTCGAGGCGGCCGGCTTCCAGGTGACGCAGGACGTCCGCGAGTACCAGTACATCGAGGCCGACGCGCTGGCGGGCAAGTTCGACGCGTTCATCCTGTCGCGCGCCACCGTGCTCGACTCGGGCGATCCCGCCGCGTACCTCTACAGCGACTTCTCCTGCCAGGGCTCGTTCAACATCTCGCAGGAGTGCGACCCCGCGGTCGACGAGGCGCTCACGACGGCGTCCGCGCTGCCGGCGGGCGCCGACCGGCGGGCCGCGATCATGCGGGTCGAGGCCCTCGTGCTCGCCGACGACGCGGCCGTGCCGCTGCTGCACGAGCGCGTGATCCAGGGCGAGGCCGCCGGGGTGACGGGCGCCGTCCGCGATCCCCGCGAGCGCGCGCTCATCACGGCCGACACCCGCGTCGACGGCTGATGGGCGGCGCGCGCGAGCGGATCGTCGTCGGGGCGTCCCGGGTCGTCGCCGTCGCCGGCGTCGTGGCGCTCGTCGGCGCGCTGCCGTGGCTCTCCGGCCGCTCGCCCGAGTACACGGTCCTCCGCGCGCGCTACGCCGACCTCGAGGCGACCCCGGAGGCGCTCGCGTCGATCCGCGCCGAGCTCGGGCTCGACCGCGGGCCGCTCCGGGTGTCCCTCGACTGGCTCGCGGGGGTCGCGCGCGGCGACCTCGGCACGTCGTGGATCTCCGGCCGCCCGGTGCTGCCCGGCACCCTCGACGCGCTCGGCGTCTCCCTCACCCTGATGGCGTTCGCGATCGTCGTGGTGCTCGGGATCGCCGCGCTCGTGTGCGCGCCCGCGCTCCTCGCCGCCACGCGGGGCCGCCGCGGACGCGGATCCGGCGCCGTCGCCGCCGCCCTCACCGCGCTCCCCGAGTTCCTCCTCGCGACCGCGCTGCTCGTGGTCGTCGCGGTGTGGCTGCGCGCGGCGCCGCCCTCCGGCTGGGACGGGCCGGCGAACGCGGTGCTCCCGGCGCTCGCCCTGGGGATCCCCGGCGGCGGTCTCGTCGGCCGGCTCCTGGCCGACGCGATCCAGGCCGCCTCCGCCGAGCGATGGGTCGCCACGTGGGCCATGGCCGGCATCTCGCCCGCGCGCACGACCCTCGCCGTGCTGCGCCGCGCGCTGCCCTCGGTGCTCGGCCAGGTCGGGCTCGTGCTCGTGGGCCTCACGGGCGGCGCCGTCGCGGTCGAGCAGGTGTTCGCGATCCCCGGCATCGGCCGCGCGACCCTCGGCGCGGCCAGCAGCCAGGACGTGCCGGCGCTCCAGGCGGGCGTGCTCGCGCTCCTCGTGGTGGCCGTCGCCGCGGGCGTCCTCGCGGGCCTCCTGCGGCGCGCGCTCCTCGGCCCCGCGCTCCGGCTCGGGTCCCTGCCGGTGCCCGACGCGCGCGTCCCCGCCCGGCGGCGCGATGCCGTGGTGCCGGCCGTCGCTGCGGGTCTCCTCGCGGTCATCGTCGTCGCGGGCCTCGCGCGGGATCCGTACGCCACCGCCTCCGGCCGCCTCGCGCCGCCCTCGTGGCAGCTCCCCTTCGGCGCCGACGCCAGCGGCCGCGACCTCCTCGGCCGCGTCGGCCACGGCGCGGTCACGACGCTCGGCACCGCGCTGGTCGTGGTGATCGCGTGCTGCGCCATCGGCCTCCTGCTCGGTCTGCTGCCGCACGCGACGGTGGGCCCGATCGAGGTCGCGAACGCCGCGCCGCCGATCCTCGCCGGCATCGTCGTCACGGCCATCCAGGGGCCGTCGACCTGGGGCGCCGCCGTCGCCGTGGCGGCGGTCAGCTGGGCGCCGCTCGCCGCGCACGCCGGGGCGCTCATGACGGAGGCGCGGGCGCAGCCGCACGTGCGGATCCTGCCGCTGCTCGGGGTGGGCCGCGCGCGGATCCTCCTCGGCCACCTCCTGCCCGCCGTGGTCGGCCCGGTCGTGCGGAACGCGATGCTGCGCCTCCCCGGCATCGCCCTGACGCTCGCCGCGCTCGGCTTCCTCGGCCTCGGCGCCGACCGGCCGACGCCCGAGTGGGGCCTGATCCTCAGCGAGGGCAGCGCCTACGCCGAGCGCGCCCCGTGGGCGGTCGGCGCGCCGGCCCTCGCGCTGGTGCTGGCCTCGGTGCTCGCGGTGTCGCTCTCGGCGCACGACCTGTCGGGGCTGGTGCGGCGGCGGCGCGGATCCGCGGCGGACGCGGACGCGCCCACGACGCGGGAGCCGTCCCCCGCCCTCGACCGGGCGTAGCGACCGCGGCGTGCGGCGCCGCCCCGGGCGTCCGGCGAGAGCCCCGCGGCGATCTCCGCGGCGGGGCTAGACGCGGTCGTCCGGCCGCGGGTCCCGGGCGATTCCGCCGTCCTCGTCCCACGCGAGGGCGGCGTCCTCGTCCTCCTCGGTCGGCGCCTCGGCGAGGCGGGCGCGCTCCTCGAGCTCGCGGTGCGTCCACCGCCGCAGCTGCAGCACGCAGAGCACGACGACCACGACGCAGGGGATCGCGATGTACCAGAAGCCGGTGGCGACGGCGGCGATGGCGCCGATGCCGCACAGCTTCGCCAGCCCGGGCAGGATCGCGCGGCCGGTCTCGTGCTCCATGGGGCTCCTCGTGGCCGGCGGCATCGCGGGTTCCGCCGGTCCCTCCAACCTACCGACCGCGCACAGCTTCTCCCCAGGGGCGTAAACTCGGCACCGCCATCACGAGTGGCTCCCTCGACTCCGCCGCACCCGGCGCCCGCGCCCGACCGGCGCGCCCGCCCCCTCCGCGCGCCCCTGCCGCTCACGCCGCATCAGCCGAAAGCCGTCTCCCCGCATGTCCACGACCCCCGCGGCCCGCACCGCCGCCACATCCGCCGCCACCCCGCCCGCCGGGAACTCGCGCTCGCGCGTGATCATCGCGAGCCTCATCGGCACGTCGATCGAGTTCTACGACTTCTACGTCTACGCGACCGCGGCGGTGCTCGTCTTCCCCGCGCTCTTCTTCGCGAACGACGACCCGACCGTCGCGCAGCTCGCGTCCTTCGCGGTGTTCGGCGTCGCGTTCATCGCGCGGCCCATCGGATCCATCCTCTTCGGCCACTTCGGCGACCGCATCGGCCGGAAGGGCACGCTCGTCGCGTCGCTGCTCACCATGGGCATCGCGACCGTGCTGATCGGCTGCCTGCCCACCGCGCTCACGCCCGGCTGGGAGGTCGCGGCCCCCGCGCTCCTCGTGATCATGCGCTTCGGCCAGGGCCTCGGCCTCGGCGGCGAGTGGAGCGGCGCCGCGCTGCTCGCGACCGAGAACGCCCCCGCCGGCAAGCGCGCCATCTACGGCACGTTCCCGCAGCTGGGCGCGCCCATCGGCTTCATCGTCGCCAACGGCGTGTTCCTGGCGCTGAGCCTCGGCCTCACCCCGGAGCAGTTCCAGTCGTGGGGCTGGCGCGTGCCGTTCCTCGCGAGCGCCGTGCTCGTGATCGTGGGCCTCTACGTGCGCCTCAAGCTCATCGAGACGCCCGCGTTCCAGAAGGTCGTCGACTCCGGCGAGGTCGCGAAGCTGCCCGTCGCGCGCGTGTTCGTCTCGAGCTGGCGCCCGCTGATCCTCGGCACCTTCATCATGCTGGCGACCTACACGCTCTTCTACCTGATGACGACGTTCACGCTCACCTACGGCACCACGGCGCGCGACGCCGCCACGGCAGAGGCCGCCGCGACCGCCGCCGGCAAGCCCTTCAACCCGGACACGTTCGCCGCGGGCCTCGGCTACGCGCGCAACGACTTCCTGCTCATGCTGATCGTGGGCGTCGTGTTCTTCGGGATCTTCACGATGGTCTCCGGGCCCCTCGCCGAGAAGTACGGCCGTCGCAAGATGCTCATCGCGACGACCGTCGGGATCCTCGTGTTCGGCCTGCTCTTCGTGCCCCTGTTCGCGGGCGGCTTCGCCGGCACCATGGCGCTGCTCATCATCGGCTTCACCCTCATGGGCCTCACGTTCGGCCCCATGGGCGCGGTGCTGCCGGAGCTGTTCCCGACGAACGTGCGCTACACGGGATCCGCGATCAGCTACAACGTCGCGAGCATCCTCGGCGCCGCGGTCGCGCCGTTCATCGCGGTCGCGCTCTGGCAGCTGCTCGACGGGAACGTGTTGCTCGTCGGCGTGTACCTCAGCGCGATGGCCGCGATCACGCTCGTCGCGCTCGTCATCAGCCGCGAGACCCGCGACGCCGACTACGCGGGGAACGTCAGTTGACTCCCGCCATGTGAACGACCGGCCCCGAGGGGCGGGGAGCGCCGGTACCGTCGGCCCGCCACGATCCGTGGCGTCTCCCCGTCCCTGAAGTCGGAAGCCACCGCCATGTCCGCTGCGCACGCCACCACCAGCCCGCCCTCCACCGCTTCCGCGAACCCGCGCTCCCGCGTGCTCGTCGCGAGCCTGGTGGGCACCTCCATCGAGTTCTTCGACTTCTACGTCTACGCCACCGCCGCCGTGCTGGTGTTCCCCGCGCTCTTCTTCGCCAACGACGACCCCGCGGTCGCCCAGCTCCAGTCGCTCGCCGTGTTCGGCGTCGCGTTCTTCGCCCGGCCCATCGGATCCGTGCTCTTCGGCCACTTCGGCGACCGGTTCGGCCGCACCCGCACGCTCGTCGCGTCGCTGCTCACCATGGGCATCGCCACCGTGCTCATCGGATCCCTGCCGAGCGGCCTCACGCCGGGCTGGGAGATCGCGGCCCCCGCCGCCCTCGCCGTGCTCCGCTTCATCCAGGGCCTCGGCCTCGGCGGCGAGTGGGGCGGTGCCGCGCTGCTGGCGACCGAGAACGCGCCCGCCGGCAAGCGGGCGATCTACGGCACCTTCCCGCAGCTCGGCGCGCCCATCGGCTTCTTCCTCTCCACCGGCCTGTTCCTGGTGCTCTCCTTCAGCCTCTCCCCCGCCGACCTGCAGGCCTGGGGCTGGCGCGTGCCGTTCCTCGCCAGCGCCGTCCTCGTGCTCGTGGGCCTGTACGTGCGCGTGAAGCTCGTCGAGGCGCCGGAGTTCCAGGCCGTGCTCGACCGCGGCGAGACGTCGCGCCTGCCGCTCGGCCGCACCGTCCGCACGGGCTGGCGCGGGCTGGTCCTCGGCGCGCTCGCCCTCCTCGCCATCTTCACGCTCTTCTACCTGATGACCACGTTCACGGTCACCTACGGCACGGCGCCGCGCACGGCGGAGGCCGCGCAGGCCGCCGCCACCGCGGCGGGCAAGCCGTTCGACGCCTCCTCGTTCCACGCGGGCCTCGGCTACGCCCGTACCGACTTCCTGCTCATGCTCCTCGTCGGGGTCGTGTTCTTCGCGGCCGCCATCGTGGTCTCGGGCGTGCTCGCCGAGCGGCGCGGCGCGCGTCCGATCGTGGTCGTGAGCGCCGCCGGCATGGTCGTGTTCGGGCTGCTGATGGATCCGCTGCTCTCGGCGGGCCCGGCCGGCACCCTCCTGTTCGTGGTCCTCGGCTTCGCGCTCATCGGCATCGGGTACGGCGCCGTCGGGTCCCTGCTGCCCGGCCTGTTCGCCGCCGACGTGCGCTACACGGGCGCCTCGCTCGCGTTCAGCCTCGCGGGCATCATCGGCGGCGCCGTCGCGCCGTTCATCGCGACCTGGCTCTGGGACATCGGGGGCGGCGGCGTGATGCTCGTCGGCGTCTACCTCAGCATCGCGTCGGCGATCTCGTTCGCGGCGCTCCTCGTGCTGCGCGAGCACGGCGAGACGCGAGCCGCGGTCGGAGCCGACGCGGCCTGACCGGCCGCGTCACCCGGGCGGCGGCGGACGGGCGGGCTCACCAGGCCCGGCGGATCGCCCCCGCCCGTTCGCGCATGGCCGCGGACCGGCCGTGGATCAGGAGTCCGAGCGCGAGCACAGCCGACGCGACGACCGCCACGGTCGGGAGCGCGATGAGCAGCGGGAGCACCGGCATCAGCAGCGCCCCGCCGCCGCCCGGGCCGAGCAGCAGCCCGGCGATCGGGCCGAGCACCTGGTAGGCCGCCGTGGCCGCCGCCATCACCGCGAGGGCGACGCGGGCGAGCGGCTCGAGCAGGCGCCCGCGCCAGACGACGACCGCGAGCACGACGAGGGCGCCGGCGCGGAGCACGTCGAGCGTCGTCGTCAGCGCGATGAGGCCGGCCGACGGGACGGGTTCGAGGGACGCCGCGTCCAAGCCGGGCCGGATCGCCGCCAGCGTCGCCGCGATCGCCACGACCGCGGCCGCGTGCACGAGCACCGCGATCCCGGCGGCGCGCGAGGCCTTCAGGAGCCCCGGCTCCCCGCGGACCCCGCGGGCGAGCACCACGGCGGCGACGACCGTGAGCACGAGGCCGAGGATGTCGACCACCGGCCCCTGCAGCACGATCGTCGACTCCATGTCGGGCGTCGGCTGGATCCGGAAGCCGCCGAGGATCGAGGGCTGCAGCAGCAGCGCCCCCGCGGACGCGAGCCCCGCGACCAGGGTCGTGCGCCGGGATGCGCTCATGGCCGTCGCGTGCATGGTCTCCCCCATCGCCGTCGATGCTCAGAACCTAGCGGGGCGCGGGCGTCCGCGGGGCGTTCCGTCGCATCCGATCCGGGGCTCGCCGGAACCGCGGCGCGCCGATATCGTCGCAGTCATGCAGCCGTCCCCCGCCGCCCGGGTCGTCGCCGTCGCGCGCGACGACCAGCACCGCTTCTCGAAGCCCCTCCGCCCCTCGATCACGCTGATCGCCGGCCTCGGCGTGGAGGGCGACGCCCACGCCGGCACCACGGTGCAGCACCTCTCGCGCAAGCGCCGCGACCCGGACGCGCCGAACCTCCGCCAGGTGCACCTCGTCCACTCCGAGCTGCACGCGGAGCTCGCCGAGCAGGGCTTCGCGGTCGCCGCGGGCGACCTCGGCGAGAACGTGACCACGGCGGGCGTCCCGCTGCTCGACCTGCCCGCGGGCACGCGCCTGCACCTGGGGGCGGAGGCCGTGGTGGAGATCACGGGCCTCCGGAACCCCTGCATCCAGATCGACGGGCTCGGCGCGGGCACGATGAAGGCCGTCCTCGGGCGCGACGCCGAGGGGAACGTCGTGCGGAAGTCGGGCGTGATGGCGGTCGTGGTCACGGGCGGCGAGGTCCTCCCGGAGGACGCCGTGCGCGTCGAGCTGCCCGCGGGCGAGCACCGGGCGCTGCAGCCGGTCTGAGCGCGGCGGCACGCGCCGGCGCGGCGCGGCGCGGGATGCCGGATGCCCGGCGTCAGGTGCCCGGCGTCAGGTGCCCGGCGTCTGGTGTCCGGCGTCAGGCGTCCGGTCGCGTGTGCCCGGCTTCGGCACCCGGCCGTGCGCCGTCGGCCTCCGATCGCCGGGCCGCGTCCCGCAGCGCGGCGGCGTGCGCATCCCGTGGCGCGCGCATCCGCCCCCGCCGGATCGCCGACCGCACCACGAGGACCGTGAGGACGACGACGCAGACACCCGCGCCGATGGCGCACACGGTGACCAGCACCCGGTCGCCCTCGGTGCGCACCTCCGTCTTCCCCGCGACCTGGACGAGCAGGTAGCCGACGATCCCGGCGAAGCCGCCGAGCGCCTCCTCGACCCGCGCGCGGAAGGTGGGGCGGGGATCCGGGGCCATGCCCCCAGCCTGCCAGTCGGGCCCGGCCGCGTCGGCATCCGGTCGAGGGAGGCGGTCGACGCGCGGCGGGCGCGACCGGGGCGCGTCAGCCCCGGCAGCCGCAGCTCTCGCGCACCACGAGCTTCGTGCCGAGCCGCAGCGTGACGGGATCGGCCGGCTGCGGAGCACTCGTCGTGTCGATGAGGATGCGGGCCGCCGCGCGCCCCATCGCCTCCATCGGCTGCCGCACGGTCGTGAGCCGCGGCGAGGAGAGGAGCCCCGCGAGGATCCCGTCGAAGCCCGTGACCACCACGTCGCCCGGCACGTCCACCCCCTCGGCCCGCAGGAGGTCGACGAGGGCGAGCGCGAGCTGGTCGCTGGCGCACACGAGCGCGCGCGGCAGGCGCCCCGCGCGGAGGGCGGCGACGACCCCGGCGAACCCGGATCCCTCGCCGAGCACGGTGTCGTCGAGCACCTCGTCCGACGCCTCGATCCCGTGCTCCGCGAGCGCCGCGCGGTAGCCCTCGAAGCGCTCCCGGTAGTCGCCGACGCTCGTCGCGCCGACGAAGCCGGTGTCCGTGATGCCGTGCTCGACGACGAGGTGGCGCACCAGCTCGCGCGCTCCCCCGGCGTTGTCGGACGTGACCCGGTGGTGGACGTCGTCGGCCGGCGGGTAGCTGAACAGCACGATGGGCATCCGCAGCGACACCCGCGTGAGCGATGCGGCCGCGGACGGGCCGGGGAAGATCGCGAGGCCGTCGACGCGACCGGCCGACTCCGCGACCGCCGTCGTGGTGTCGCTTCCGCGGCTCAGCATCACGGGCCGGTCGTGCGCGCGGCACTCGAGCTCGAAGCCGCGCCGGACCTCGTCGACGTAGAGCGGGAAGGCGCGGGGATCCGCCGCGATCTCGCCGGCGTCGTCCCACGGGATGTAGGTGCGGCCGGGCGCGTACGGCTCCCGCGCGGCGAGCGCGTCGTCATCCGCCGGCTGCGCGGGCTCGCGCTGCAGCGGCCGGTCGATGAGGAGGTCGAACGAGTGCAGCCCGAGCGCGCCCGTGCGGCCCCGGGCGAGGCCGCGGGCGGACGCGCTCGGCACGTAGCCGAGCTCGCGCGCGGTCTCGAGCACGCGCTCGCGCGTGGCGGCGCTGATCTGGTCGGGCCGGCTGAAGGCGAACGACACGGTCGCGATGGACACCTTCGCGCGTTCCGCGACGTCGTAGACCGTGGGGCGCCGGGGGCTCATGCGACCGTCCTCTCTCCGGGAAGCGTAGGCGAGCGGGAGGGAGTCCCGCGAACGCGCGCGCCTCCGGGCGCCGGCCGGACGGACCGGGAGGACGCGACCTTCCCGTCCGGATCCGCCCGCGTCAGGAGATCCGGAGGCCGTGGTGCAGCGGGTAGACGGGGTCGCCGGAGTCGGAGGGCACGTCCGCGCGCGAGGCCCGCACGGCGTCCATCGACCGCGGGATCTCCACGGGCAGCCGGCCCTCGGGCGCGATGCGGCCGGTGAGCGCGGCGACGACGGCCGCATCCGAGCTGCCGTAGGCGACGGCGAGCGCGGAGACGAACGGCACGAGCGGCGTCATGATCGCCGGACGGTCGAGGTCGACGACCACGACGAGCGGGCAGCGGTCGGCGATGCGCCGGAGCCGGTGCACGAGCCCGGGCGGGAAGTCGAGCGACCCCTGGTGGAACCACGCCTCGAGGAAGAGGTCGGACCGCGGCTCGAAGGGGGCGCCCAGCCGCACGATCGCGAGGTCGGCGTCGTCGGGCCCGGCCGCCGCGTCCGCCCAGCCGTCGAGCGCCTCGGGGCGGATGCCCTCGACGTGCACGCGGGGCCGGGATCCGTCGGCGGCCAGCGGCAGCGCCGGCCGGCCGTCGACCTCCCGGTTCTCCAGCACGGTGACGGACGCCGCCTGCGCGCGGAAGCCGAGCTCGCGGAAGTCGGCGCGGCCGACGATCCGCTCGGCCTCGTCCTCGTCGACGAACGGGTCGTCGAAGAGCCCGAGGCGGAACTTGACGAGCAGCAGGCGCCTGACCGACTCGTCGATGCGCGCCTCGGTCACCCGCCCGGAGGCGACGAGGTCGAGCAGCACGTCCACGCACTCCTCGCCGCCGAACTGGTCGCAGCCGGCCTGGAGGATCCGCTCCATGCGCTCGTGCGGGGTCAACCCCTCGACGCCCCACGCGCGCGCCGGCAGCACCTGGTCGCCCACGTGGTTGTCGTTCACGAGCTCCCAGTCGGTCACCACGACGCCGTCGAAGCCGAGCTCCTCGCGGAGGATCCCCGTGATCACCTGCCGGTTGAAGCCGAAGCCCACCGGCTCGATCTCCTCGCCGTCGCGCACGAGGCCCTCGGGCATCCCGTAGTACGGCATCATCGCGGCCGTGCCGCGGGCGATCGCCTCGCGGAACGGGCGCAGGTGGTAGTCGAACATGCCGCCCGGGTACACCTGCTCGCGGCCGTACGGGAAGTGCGCGTCCTCGCCGTCCTTCTGCGGGCCGCCGCCCGGGAAGTGCTTGGTGGTGCAGGCGACGCTCGTGGATCCGAGCTCCTCGCCCTGGAAGCCGCGGATGTAGGCGGCCGTGAACTCGGCCACCCGGTCGGCGTCGTGGCCGAGCGACTGCGCCTGGCGTCCCCAGCGCGGCTCGGTCGCGAGGTCGATCTGCGGGTGCAGCGCCGCGCGGATCCCGACGGCCACATACTCCTGCCGCGCGGTCTCGGCGAAGGCGCGGATGGCGTCGACGTCGTCGAGCGCGGCGAGGCCCATCGCCTCCGGCCACTGCGAGAACGGGCCGGCCGAGAACGCGACGCCCGCGTTCTCGACGAAGGCGTGGCGCGGATCCGTGCTGATCGTCACCGGGATGCCGTGCGGCGTCGACTCCGCCAGCTCCTGCAGCCGGTTGCTCCACCGCGCGGCCTGCCGCGCCGTGCGGATCTCGTGCACGTTGAAGTGGTTCATGGCCTTGCCGACCACGACGTCGGTGGTGCCGGACTTCGAGATCGCGCCCGGCTCCTCCTTCAGCTCGCCGTCGGCGCCGACCTCGATCACCGTCTGGAACATGAGGCCCGCCTTCTCGGCGAGGCTGAGGCGGCCCACGAGGTCGGCCGTGCGCTCCTCGGGGCTCTGACGCGGATCCTCGTAGGGCGCCATCACCCCGTCCCCGTCGAGGTCGCGGAAGCGGGTGCCGTCGGGGGCGGTGAGGAGCGGGCGCGGGGCGCGGGGCATGGGGGTCTCCATCGGTCGGAGGCGGGAGGTGGTCACTTGAGGCCGGCGGTCGCGACGCCCTGGATGAAGTAGCGCTGCAGGAACACGAACAGGGCGAGGATCGGCGCGATCACCAGCACGGATCCCGCGAGCAGCAGGCCGTAGTCGGTCGCGTTCTGCCCGGTCGAGTACAGCGACAGGGCGATCGGCAGCGTGTACATGCCCTCGCTCTGCGCGGCGACGAGCGGCCAGAGGAAGTTGTTCCACGATGCGAGGAACGTGAGGATGCCCAGCGTCGCGAGCGGCGGCCCGCACAGCGGCATCACGATGCGGGCGAAGATGCGGAACTCGCCCGCGCCGTCGAGGCGCGCGGCCTCGATGAGCGCCTCGGGGATCCCGAGCATGAACTGCCGCATGAGGAACACCCCGATGGGCGCCGTGATGAACGGGAGGATGAGCGCCGCGTACGTGTTCACGAGGCCGAGCCCGGAGACCATGACGAACAGCGGCACGAAGGTGACGACGCCCGGCACCATGAGCGTCACCATCACCGTGAGGAACAGGAGGCGCTTGCCCGGGAACTCCATCTTCGCGAGCGCGTAGCCCACCATCGAGCAGAAGACGAGGTTGCCGAGCACGGTGACGAGCGCGACCACGAGGCTGTTGGAGAAGAACGTGCCGAAGTCGAGCGGCCCGAACCACTGCGCGAAGTTGTCGGCGACGGGATCCCGGGGCCACCACGTGGGCGGGCGCTGCAGGATCTCGCCCTGCGTCTTCACGCTGCCGAGCGCCATCCAGATGAACGGCACGAGCCAGACGCAGAGCACGGCGGCGAGGACGAGGGAGACGATCGCGCGGGCGCGACGGCCGCGGTCGGGGCGACGCCGGCGGCGCGGAGCGGTGCCGGTCGCGGCCTGCGCGGCGACCGTCGCGGCGGGGGCGGATGCGGTGGTGGTCATGGCGGGCCTTTCAGTCCTTCGACCGCAGCAGCCGGAACTGCAGCAGGCTGAGCAGGGCGATGGCGAGGAAGAGCACGTAGCTCGCCGCGGAGGCGAGGCCGTACTCGCCGAAGCCGAACTGCCGGTACGTGTAGTACGCGACGGACAGCGTGGAGTCGAGGGGGCCGCCGCGCGTCATCACGAACGCCTCCTCGAAGAACTGCAGGAACCCGACCGAGATGAGCACGGATCCGAGCAGCAGCGTCGGGCGCAGCAGCGGCAGCGTGACGGAGACGAGCCGGCGCCAGGGGCTCGCGCCGTCCATCACGGCGGCCTCCTGCACCTCCTCGGGCACGGCCTGCAGACCCGCGAGGAAGATGATCATGAGGGTGCCGACGTTGCGCCACACCGCCATCGCGACCAGCGAGGGCAGCGCCCACGTGGTGTCGTTCAGCCAGTTCGGCCCCGTGATCCCGACCAGCGCGAGCGCCGAGTTGAGCAGCCCGTCCGGCAGCAGGATGTAGCGCCACACGACCGACACCGCGACGATGCTCGTCACGACGGGCGCGTAGAACCCGACCCGGAAGAACGAGACGATCCGGCCGCGTCCCGAGTTGAGCGCGAGGGCCAGGGCGAGCGCTATGACCATGGTCACGGGGATCCCGACGACCACGAAGAAGGCCGTGACCCCGATGGAGCGGAGGAACGTGGCGTCCGTGAAGAGCTTCGCGTACTGGTCGAGGCCGACGAAGTCCACCGCGAACGGCGAGCGGATGTCGCCGGCGCGGAAGTCCGTGAACGACATGGCGAACGAGCTCACCAGGGGCACGAGCATGAAGACCGCGAAGACGGCGACGAACGGGAGGCAGAACCCCCAGGCGACGAGCGCCTGACGGCGGCGCTGCCGGGCGACGAGCGGGGACCGGGCGCGGCCGGGACGGGTCCCGGCCACGCGGGGAGCGGTGAGGGCCAACGGCTACTCCGCCGAGCCGATGGAGTCCGCGTCCGACTGCAGCTTCGCCAGCGCGTCGGGCACGGTGGCGGTGCCGCGGCGGATCTGCTCGAGCGCCGAGTCCGCGGCGGATCCGACCTTGACCCAGTTCGTGCTCACGGGCACCGACTTGGCCGTCTTCAGCTGCTCGCCGAACGCGGCGAGGGTCGGGTCGCCCTGCAGGGCCGGGTCCTGCCACGCCGCCTGCTGCGCGGGCAGGTCGCCCGTGGCCGCGTACCAGGCCGCCTGCGTCTCCGGCTGGCCGAGCCAGCGGGCGAGCTTCCACGCGGCGTCCTTGTTCTTCGCCTGGTCGAAGACGACGAGGTTCGCGCCACCGCTGAAGGAGGCCGAGGTCTCCTTCGTCGGCAGGACCGCGGTGGTGAACTTCGAGGCGAAGTCCGCGCCGCCGACGGCCTTGAGCTGGCCGATCTCGAAGGGGCCCTCGATGAGCATGGGGGTGGATCCATCGACGAACGACGACTCCTGCGCGCCCGAGGACACGTCGACGTCGGGATCGGCGATGCCGTCGGCGAAGAAGCTGCCGTAGTACTCGTAGGCCTCCTGCATCTCGGGGGTGTCGAGGGTCCACTTCGCGCCGTCGGCGATCTCGGCCCCGTTCGACCACGGCATCCAGAGCGTGCCCTGGAAGGCGTCGTTGCCGGCGGGGAGGCGGATGCCGTGCTTCGCGCCCGCCTTCGTCTGCATGTCGGACGCCATCTGCTTGAGCTCGTCCCAGGTGGCGGGGGCCTTCGTCCAGCCGGCCTTCGCCGCGAGGTCGGTGCGGTAGTAGAGCACGCGGGTGTCGACGTACCAGGGGATGCCGGCGGCGCGATTGCCGACGGAGGTCGTCGCGAGGGAGCCGGGGAAGGCGCCGCTCGCGTCGACGTCGGTCGGCACGGTGGTGAGGGCGTCGGCGAAGTCGGCCATCCAGGTGGTGCCCATCATGGCGATGTCCGGCGTCGTGCCGCCCGCGATGGCGGTCTGGATCTTGTTGTGCGCCGCGTCCCACGGGATGGCCGTCACGTCGACCTCGACGTCGGGGTTGGCGTCCTCGAAGGTCTTCAGGAACGCGGGAAGGGCCTCGCCCTCGGCGCCCATGGCCCACATGGTGACCTTGCCGCTCGCGGGCTCGGAGCCCAGGGTCGTCGCGGCCGCGGGTCCGGATCCCTCGTCGGCGGACCGGCCGCAGCCGGTCAGCGCGACGGTGGCGGCCAGCACGGTCGCGACCGCGCCCAGACGCATGGATGTCTTCATGTGTTCCTCCTCGAACGAAGCGCCCGCGTCGCGAGCCCATGGTTACTTATGCGCATAAGAAGCGCAGCGCGACGAGCATCTCATGGACCCCGTACAGGGGGCAAGCGCGGGATCCGGAGCCGATCGGCCGCGTGGATCCGCGGCTGTCGTCCGGCGGTCAGGCCGCTCTCGGGCCGATGTCGGCGGGATGTCGGGCGCCTGTCGGGTCCGCGTCGTGGCGCCGCGGGCTCCCGGGCACCAGGCTGAGGGCATGAACGAGACACGGGTGGCGGACCTCCGCCGCGAGCGGGGTTGGACGCAGGACCGGCTGGCCGAGGCGAGCGGGATCACGGTGCGCACGGTGCAGCGCCTGGAGGCGGGGAACGACGCGAGCCTGGAGACGCTGTCGCTCGTCGCCCGCGCGTTCGACGTGCCGGTGCGCGAGCTGTTCGCGACGGCGCCCGCGGACGACTACGGGCAGACGGTCGTGGCGCTCGACGCCCGCGCCGAGGAGCAGCAGGAGCGCCGCGACGCGGTGACCGACGGCGTCCGGTCGCTCTTCGCGGGGTTCGGCGTGCTGCTGACCCTCGCGGTCGTGTTCTCGATCGCCGCCGACGTGCTGCCGAACCTGGCGATCGTCGTCGTCCCGGCGTACTGGGCGGGCGGCCTCCTGCTGGCGAACGCGGCGTTCCTGTTCCTCCTGAACCCGCGGCTCGACCGCGCCTACCCGCTGTCGCGCGATCGGGGCGGGCGCCGCGCACGCCTGTCACGGGGGCGGATCGGCTAGCCGCGCACCCGGTCGTCCCCCGCTGCCGCCTCCGCGCGCGCCGACCGCTCGCGGTGCTCGACCCACGCCATCACGCTGTTGTCGACGCGGTCGAAGAGCTGGACGCCCACCTCCAGCTCGCCGACGTCCCACGCCACGGGGCTCGGCTGCCCCTCGATCGGCGAGCGGGACGGGCCGAAGGCGGCGGTGAGGGCCCGGACGAGGGCGTCGTGGTCGCGCCGGACGAGCGGATCCCGCGGGCCGCCGTGCCGCGCCAGGAAGAAGCCCACGCTCGTGACCTCGCCCGCGTGGGTGCCGAGGACCAGGTGGTCGACGGCGTCGGGGCCGCCGATCAGCGCACGCAGGTCGGAACGCGTGTCGTACGCGTCCACCTCGCCCGTCGGATGCACCCCGAGGGCGGCGAGCATCCGCTCCGCCTCCTCCGCGTCGTCGGGCCACGGCGGCGTCGCGAGGGCGCGGACGACGGCGACGACGGCGGTCGCCCCGTGCGGATCCGGCGCCGCGTCGGCCACGGGATCAGCCGTCCGCCGGCTGCGCGCCCTGCCGCTGCACGACGACCGCGGCCGCGTCGGCCGCGACGACCAGGGCCGCCTCGCGGTCGGCGCCCGCGGCGAGCGCGGAGGCCAGCGCGCCGCAGAACGCGTCGCCCGCCCCCGTGGTGTCGACGACGCGGGAGACCTTCGACGCGGGCACCTCGACGTCGCCCCACATCGCGCCCTCGGCGCCGAGGGTGACGAGCAGCGACGCGGGCGCTCGCGTGCCCGACTCCCGCAGCAGCCCGGCCTCGTGCTCGTTGACGACCACGGGATCCGCGAGCGCGAGCACGTCGGCGGGCAGCGCGGCGAACGGCGCGAGGTTGAGCACGACGCGGGCGCCCGCGGCGTGCGCGCGGCGGACGCCCTCCGCGACGGTGTCGAGGGGCAGCTCGAGCGAGGCGAGGAGCAAGTCGCCCGTGGCGAGCGCGTCGAGCGGATCCAGGTGGGCCGACCCCACGCGCCCATTGGCGCCGGGCGCGACGATGATCGTGTTCTCACCGGCGTCGTCGACCGCGATGACCGCGAGGCCCGTCGTGGCGCCCTCCACGCTCACGAGGCCGGACACGTCGATGCCGCGGTCGGCCAGGCGCGCGCGGTACGCGGATCCGTCGGCGTCGTCGCCCACGGCCCCCACCATCGCGACCTCGCCGCCGGCGTCGGCCGCCGCGACCGCCTGGTTCGCGCCCTTGCCGCCCCAGAGCCGCTCGGGGTCGGATCCCATCAGGGTCTCCCCCGGCTGCGGGTGCCGCGGCACGCGCACCACCTGGTCGACGTTGAGCGATCCGAGCACCACGACGCGGCCCATGGGCACCTGCCTCCCCCGGCGCGCGGCCGGACGCGCCCGGGTGGCGCTCTCGGCCAGGGTACCGACCGGATCCGCCGCGCCCGCACCGCCGGGGCGCCCGCCCGCCTGCCGCTACCGTGGGGAGGAGACGACGGATCGGAGGTCGCCCGTGCCCGACCCCGACCCGCGCGCGCCCGGGCCCCGACGCCGGCTGCTGATCTCGCGCTCGTTCTCGCTCATCTGGTGCGCGCAGGCGCTCTCCGCGTTCGGCGAGTACGTGCTCGCGGCGACCGTGACCGTGTGGCTCGCCACGGGTCTCGCGCCCGGCGACCCGGCCCTGCCGCTGTACATCGGCGCGGTCATCGGCGCGACGAGCCTGCCGCGGCTCCTGCTCGCGCCGGTGGCGGGCGTGCTCGTCGACCGCTGGCCCGCGCGCCGCGTGATGGTCGCGGCCGACCTCGCGCGCGCCGCCCTGCTCGTGCCGCTCCTGGTGATCGCCGCGACCGGTCCCGTGCCCGTGGTGATCGGCACGGTCATCGCGACGCAGTTCCTCATCGGGTGCGTGTCGCAGCTCTTCGACCCGGCGCGCGCCGCCCTCGTGCAGGTGGTCGTCCCCGCGGACCGCCGCGCCGCCGCCGCCGGCCGGTCGCTGCTCGCGAGCACGGGCGTGGGGATCCTCTCGGCCATGGCCGGCCCGGCCGTCTACGCGGGGCTCGGTCCGGAGCCCGCCATCGTGATGGACATGGCCTCGTTCCTCGCCTCGGCGGCGCTGGTGCTCGCGGTGCGCGAGCGCGGGGCCGTGGCGGCGGGCGCCGACCCGGCCGGCACGTACGCCGGCGCGCACGGCGCGGTCGCGACCGCCCGCGCCCGGTTCCGCGGGGAGCTGGCCGCCGGGATCCGCATCGTGCGCGCCTCGCCGCGCCTGCGGGTCCTCGTGGCCGGCCTCGCCGCGTACGGCGTGACCCTCGGGGTCAACAACGCGACCCTCGCGCTCGTCGCCCTCACCACCATGGGGCTGACGGCCGCCGAGTACGGCGTGGTGACGGGGATGTTCGCGGTCGGCGGCCTCGTCGGATCCCTCACGGCGCCCGTGCTCGTGGCCCGCGTCCGCCCCGAGCGCGCGCTGCCGGCCGCGCTCGTCGCCCTCGGCCTCACCTACGCGGCCTACTCGACCGTGCGCGCGTTCCTGCCCGCGGCGATCCTCATGGGCGTCGCGGGCCTCGTCTTCGCCGTGTTCCTCGTCTCGCAGGGCCCGATCCTGCAGGCGGAGGCGCCCGTCGGCACCATGGGCCGGGTCTCGTCGCTCACGTCGACCGTGCTCGCCGCCTCGTCGCTCCTGGCGACGGTCGTCACGGCGCAGGTGCTCGCGCTCCTCCCGCCGGACGCGCAGCCCGCCGCCTACCCGGTCGCGATCGCCGCGGCGGCCGTGGTGATGGGCGGCGCCGGGCTGGGGCTCGCGGCGACGGCGTTCAGTCGAGGAAGAGGATCCGCAGCCGCCGCGTCGTGAAGACCAGGCCGATCGCCGTCATCACCGCGAAGTAGAGCACGTGGCCGACGACCGCGAACGAGAGCGCACCCGTCGTGAAGCCGCGCACGAGCTCCACCGCGTGCCAGAGCGGCAGCGCCTGGATCACCGTCTGGATCCACGCCGGGTACACCGACAGCGGGTAGAAGGTCGCGGAGAACAGGAACATGGGCAGCAGGATGAAGTTGATCCAGTCCATCTGCTGGAACGTCTTCATGTAGCTGGTCACCGCCATGCCGAAGCTCGCGAACGCCAGCGCGACGAGCACCACGGACGGCAGCGCGAGGATCGCCCACCACGACAGGTTGAGGCCGAGCACCTGCATCACGACGAGGAAGCCCGACGAGTAGACGACGCCGCGCAGCAGCGCCAGCGAGATCTCGCCGAAGGCCACGTCGAGCGGGCCGAGCGAGGTGGCGAGCATGCCCTGGTACAGCTTCGAGTGGTTCATCTTGAAGAAGACGTTCCAGGTGGAGTCGTACACGGCGCCGTTCATGGCCGAGACGGCGAGGAGCGCGGGCGCGATGTAGGCGGCGTACGGCACGGGCTGGCCGGTGCTCGTCGTCACGTCGCCCACGAGCGAGCCGAGGCCGATCCCCATCGCGAGCAGGTAGAAGACGGGCTCGAAGAAGCCGGAGAGGACGACGGTCCAGTTGGTGCTGCGCGTGGCCAGCAGGCCGCGGGACAGGACCGAGCGGGCGTTGCCGGCGTAGAGCGCGCGGGGGCCGCCGCGGCTCCGGCGGCGGGCGGCGGGCGCGGGCGTCGGGGCCGGGGCGGGCGCGTTCGCGGGCATCGTGGATCCGGTCATGCGCGGAGCCTCCTCGTCGCGACGCGGCGCGCCAGGGCCCAGCCCACCGCGAGCCAGAGCAGCAGGTACGCGACGTGCACGACGGTCAGCCAGAGCGGCTCCTCCATGCCGTAGGTCGCGACGCGGCCGAGCTCGGTACCGTGCCAGAGCGGCGAGATCCAGCCGATCCACTGCAGCCACACCGGGAACTGCGTGAGGGGGAAGAACGTGCCCGAGAACAGCGAGAGCGGGGTGATGACGAAGCGCATCACCATGGCGATCTGGCCGGTGTCCTGCGTGAGGGTCGCGACGTACGCCATGAGCATCACGCCGATCGCCATGCCGGTGAGCACGGCGGCGCCGATCGCGAGGAAGCCCGTGCCGAGCGGCACCGCGCCGAACAGGAGCATGAACGCGAAGTAGGCGACGCACGTGGGCGCCATGCGGATGGCGACGCCGATCACCTGGCCGTCGACGATCTGGGCGGGGGTGAGCGGCGACGCGTTCATCGCCTGGAAGACGGGGTTCCACTTGAAGCCGCCGAAGATCGGGTAGCTGAACTCCTCGCTCGCGACCGTCATCGCGCTGGTGGCGAGGAGGGCGGGCGCCACGAACACCAGGAAGCTGACGCCGAGGGCCTGGTTCGCGTCCGTGCCGCGGTCGACGACCGTGGCGAGGCCGACGCCGAGCGCGTAGAGGTAGACGTAGGGGCTCGCGATGCCGGTCGCGAGCGCGGTGCCGAGGTAGGCGCGGATCCCGACGAGGCGGTGCTCGGCGACGTACCAGCCGCCGGAGCGGCGCGGGCGGACGCCCCCGGCGAGGGCGCGGGCCCGGTCGTCGGTGCCCGCGTCGGGCCCGTCGGCCGCGGATCCCCCGGCGGCGGCGCTGCGGTCGACGACGCTCACTCGACCAGGCTCCGTCCCGTGAGGCGGAGGAAGACGTCCTCGAGGCTGGAGCGGCGCACGAGCGTCGTGATGGGCTTGAGGCCCTGCTCGAGGATCCGGCTGAGCACGGCCTCGCCGTCGGACGCGTACACGAGCACGCGGTCGGGCAGCACCTCGACGCGGTCGCCGTACCCGGCGATCTCCCGCGACGCGGACTCGTTGCGGTCGGAGCCGAAGCGCACCTCGAGCACCTCGCGGCTGGAGTGGTCGCGGATGAGGGAGGCGGGCGAGCCCTCGGCCATGATCCGGCCCTCGTCCACCACGATGATCCGGTCGCAGAGCTGCTCGGCCTCGTCCATGTAGTGCGTGGTGAGCACGAGCGTCGTGCCCTGCTCCTTGAGGCGGAACAGGCGGTCCCAGAGGATGTGGCGGGCCTGCGGATCGAGGCCCGTGGTCGGCTCGTCGAGCAGCAGGATCCGCGGGTCGCTGATGAGGGCGCGCGCGATCGTGAGGCGCCGCTTCATGCCGCCGGAGAGGTCGTCGACCTTGGCGCCCGCGCGGTCGCTCAGCTGCGCGAACTCGAGCAGCTCGTCGGCGCGCGCCGCGACCTGCTTGCGCGGCAGCCCGAAGTAGCGGCCGTAGACGATGAGGTTGTCGCGCGCCTTGAGCTCCAGGTCGAGGTTGTCGGCCTGCGGCACGACGCCCAGCTGCGAGCGGATCTCGGGGCCGTGCGTGTCCGGGTCGAGCCCGAGGATGTCGAGCGCGCCGCCCGTGCGCGAGGAGACCGCGCCGATCATGCGCATGGTCGTGGACTTGCCGGCGCCGTTCGGTCCGAGCAGCCCGAAGGACTCGCCGGGCGCGACCTCGAAGGAGAGGCCGTCGACGGCGACGTGGTCGCCGTACTTCTTCACGAGGCGGTCGGCGGTGATGACGGGGGTGGGCACGAGAAGCCAGCCTAGGGAGCGGGGCGGGTTTCCACCATGGGCGGGAATGCGTCGGCGGCGCCTACGGATCCCGGGCGCGACGCTCTCGAGCCTCCGCCGACGCCCGGCGGATGCCCGGCACGCGGCGCGTAGAGTCCTGGAGGCGGTGCGACAGGCCCGATCCCGGGCTCCCGACCTCGCCGACGACGCCCCTGCGGGAGACCGCGGCCGCCCGCCTCGATCCCGCTCACCCCCGGAGACCACGCATGAGCACCGCCCGCCCCTCCACCGCCGCCCCGCGCGCCCGGTCCCGCAGCCCGTTCGCGCGCCGCGACTCCGCCGACGACGGCCCCCGCGCGCGCTTCTCGGAGCTGCTGCCGTACATCCTCGAGCAGCGCGGGCTGATGGCCTTCGTCGTCGTGCTCAGCGTGCTGGGGGCCGCCGCGAGCCTCGCGCAGCCGCTCCTCGTGCAGCGCGTGGTCGGCGTCGTGCAAGCGGGCGGCGCGCTCGGCGCGCTCGTGTGGGCGCTCGTCGGCCTCGTCGTCGTCTCCGGGCTCCTCTCCGGCTACCAGCACTACCTGCTGCAGCGGATGGGCGAGGGCATCGTCCTCTCGTCGCGCCGCACGCTCGTGCGCCGCATCCTCCGCCTGCCCATCTCCGAGTTCAACACGCGTCGCACGGGCGACCTCGTCTCCCGCGTCGGCTCCGACACCACGCTCCTCCGCGCCGTCCTCACGCAGGGGCTCGTCGAGGCGATCGGCGGCGCGGTCACGTTCCTCGGCGCGATCATCGCCATGTTCATCATCGACCCGGTGCTCCTCGGCCTCACCGTGCTGGTCGTCGCCACGTCGGTCGTCGCGGTCGTGGGCCTCTCCGGGCGGATCCGCGTCGCCAGCCAGCGCGCGCAGCGCAAGGTCGGCGACCTGGCCGCGAGCGTCGAGCGGGCCATCGGGGCGATCCGCACCGTCCGCGCGAGCAACGCCACCGACCGCGAGATCCGCACCATCGAGCGCGACGCCGAGGGCGCGTGGGAGAGGGGCATCGACGTCGCCAAGGCGTCGGCCGTCGTCGTGCCGATCGCCGGCATCGCGCTGCAGGCGTCGTTCCTCGTGGTGGTCGGCGTGGGCGGCTTCCGCGTCGCGTCGGGCGCCATCGCGGTGGGCGACCTCGTGGCGTTCATCCTGTTCCTCTTCCTCATGATCATGCCGCTCGGCCAGGCCTTCGGCGCCGTCACCGCCGTGAACCAGGCGCTCGGCGCGCTCGGCCGGATCCAGGAGATCGTGAAGCTGCCCGTCGAGACCGACGGCGACGCCGAGCTGGCCGGCCGCCTCCGCGACGACGAGCCCGCCGCGACCGACCGCACGGACGCGCCCGCCGTGGAGCTCGTGGACGTGCGGTTCTCCTACCCGGTGGCGGACGGGGCCGGCGGCGACGACGCCCGCGCGACGTCCGGCGCCTCCGAGGCCGTCTCGACCCGGCCCGCGGGCGAGGACGCGACGGACCACGACGCCGCCCCCGGCGCCGACCGGACCGGCGGCGGCGTCCTCCACGGCATCGGCTTCCGCGCCGAGCGGGGCACCCGGATCGCCCTCGTCGGCCCCTCGGGCGCGGGCAAGAGCACGATCCTCGCCCTCATCGAGCGCTTCTACGACCCGACGTCCGGCGTCGTGCGCGTCGGCGGACGCGACATCCGCACGCTCGACCGCGAGGACCTGCGCCGGCAGATCGGCTACGTCGAGCAGGACGCGCCCGTGCTCGCCGGCACGCTCCGCGAGAACCTCACGCTCACCGCCTTCGACGCCACCGACGAGGACTGCGTGCGGGTCCTGCACGCCGTGAACCTCACCGAGGTGCTCGCCCGCAACGAGCTCGGCCTCGACGCGCCGGTCGGCGAGGACGGCATCATGCTCTCCGGCGGCGAGCGCCAGCGCCTCGCGATCGCGCGCACGCTGCTCTCCGCGCCGCCGATCCTGCTGCTCGACGAGTCGACCTCCAGCCTCGACGGCCTCAACGAGCAGCTTCTCCGCAAGGCGATCGACGCGGTCGCCGAGCACCGGACCCTCATCGTCATCGCGCACCGGCTCTCGACCGTCGTCGACAGCGACCTCATCGTCGTCGTCGAGAAGGGGCGGGTCGTCGGCACGGGGACGCACGCGGAGCTCGTCGTCTCGACGCCGCTCTACCGCGACCTCGCGAAGCACCAGCTGCTGGTGTAGCGGCGCTCCGCCCGCGGCGTGGGATCAGCCTCGCGGCGTCCCGTCCTCCGACGGCGTCGGCTCCGCCCGCTCCGGCCCGCTCAGGTGCATCTCCCGCGCCGCCAGGAACACCGGCAGGGCGACCGCGAACGCCACGAGCGGCGCGAGCAGCACGTAGATCCACACCCGCCGCATCCGGAGCCGCCGCCCCTCCACGATGATGAAGGTGACGCTCGCGACCGCGGCGATCAGCAGGTCCCACGACAGCGACGAGACCGCCGGCCCGCCCGCGCCCAGGTCCGCGAGGAAGTCCCGGCCCTCCGTCATGACGCGGATGTTCGCGGTCCACGTGAGCACGAGGCCGGCCGCCGCGAGCACCAGGTAGACGACCGCGAGGCGCGTGGGGCGCCGTCGTGCGGGACGCGTGCTCATGGGGATCCTCCGTCGTCGGTGGGACCAGGCTAGGCGCTGGCCCGCGACGGGCGGTCGCGGCAGGCCGGCGCCCTTCCCCGGTCAGCCCGGCGACGCCTCCGCGCGCACCCGCATCTCGCGGACGCCGAGGAACAGCGGGAGGGCGAACGCGAGCGCGACGAGCGGGATGAGCACCACGAAGACCCACGCGAACCGGATCCCGAGGCGGCGCCCCTCGACGAGGATGAACACGACGGCCGCGAGGGCGGCGATGAGCACGTCGGCCGTGAGCGACGACACCGACGGGCCGCTGCCGAACCAGTCGCCGAGGTAGTCGCGCCCGGACGTGATGGCGGTGATGTTGTAGGTCCACGTCACCACGACGCCGGCCAGCGCCAGCACGAGGTAGAGCCACGCCAGCGGGGTGGGTCGGCGCCAGCGGTAGGTCATGTCGGTCTCCCTCGTGTCGGTCGGACACGATGAGGATAGCGGCAGTGTCGAGTGGAGGCGGCGGGGATCAGGTCAGGGCGTAGAGCGCCACGGCGCTGGCGGCCGCCACGTTGAGCGAGTCGATGCCGTGCGCCATGGGGATCCGCACCACCGTGTCCGCCGACCGGATCGCCTCCGCCGACAGCCCCGGCCCCTCCGACCCGAGCACGATGGCGAGCCGCGCGTGCTCGTCGGCCGGGAAGTCGCGCAACGAGACGGCCTCGGGCGTCAGCGCGAGCGCCGCCACGTGGAAGCCGCCGTCGGCGAGCGCCTGACGCGTCTCCGGCCACTCCCCCGTGCGCGTCCACGGCACCTGCAGCACCGTGCCCATGCTCACGCGGATGGCCCGGCGGTAGAACGGATCCGTGCACCGCGGCGTCACGAGCACGGCGTCCGCGCCGATCGCCCCGACCGAGCGGAAGATGGCGCCGACGTTCGTGGGATCCACGACGTCCTCCAGCACGACCACCCGCCGCGCGTCCGCGAGCAGCGATGCCACCGACGGCAGCGGCGGCCGGTCGAGCGACGCGACGACGCCGCGGTGCAGCACGTAGCCGGTGAGCTCCGCGAGCAGCTCGCCCGGCCCCGTGAACACCGGCACGTCGCGGTCGCCGACGAGAGCCAGCGCCTCGTCGACCGTGCCGCCGAGCGCGAGCACGGACCGCGGCGCATGGCCGGCCCGGAGCGCCCGCTCCAGCACGAGCGCCGACTCGGCCAGGTAGATCCCATGGCCCGCGCCCGCCGCCTTGCGGAGCGCGACGTCGGTGCGGTGGCTGTAGTCGGCGAGCCGCGCATCCGCGAGGTCGTCGACCGGGACGACGTGCGCCACTACGACGCGAACGGGTCGGGCGTGAGCGTGTACTTCGTGTTCAGGTACTCGTGGATGCCCTCGAGCCCGCCCTCGCGACCGAGCCCGGACTGCTTCACGCCGCCGAACGGCGCCGCCGCGTTGGAGATGACGCCCATGTTGAGGCCGGTCATCCCGGTCTCGAGCCGCTCGATCATGCGCTGCCCGCGCGCGAGGTCGCGCGTGAACACGTAGGACACGAGGCCGAACTCGGTGTCGTTCGCCAGCCGCACGGCGTCGTCCTCGTCGTCGAACGGCACGATCGCGACGACCGGCCCGAAGATCTCCTCGCGCAGGATGTCGCTGCCCTCGACGACGCCCGTGAGGAGCGTCGGCGGGTAGAAGTGGCCGGCGCCGTCGCGCGGCTCGCCGCCCGCGCGCACGTCGGCGCCGCGGTCGACGGCGTCGCGCACGAGCCGGTCGGCCTTGTCGACCGCGCGGCCGTCGATGAGCGGCCCCACGGTCACGCCCTCCTCGGTGCCGCGCCCGATCCGCATCGCGTCGATGCGCTCCCGCAGGCGGTCGGCGAACGCCTCCGCGACGGACGCCTGCACGATGAAGCGGTTCGCCGCCGTGCACGCCTGGCCGACGTTGCGGAACTTGGCCGCCATCGCGCCGTCGACCGCCTTGTCGAGATCCGCGTCGTCGAAGACCACGAACGGCGCGTTGCCGCCCAGCTCGAGCGACACCCGCAGCACGTTCTCGGCCGCCTGCGCGCCCAGCTGCCGGCCGACGGGCGTGGATCCGGTGAAGCTCAGCTTCCGCAGGCGCGGGTCGGCGATGAGCGGGCCGGTGACGCCCGCGGCGTCGGTGGTGGGGATCACGTTGAGCACACCCGCCGGGAGCCCGGCCTCGGCCAGCAGCTCGGCGAAGCGGAGGGTAGTGAGCGGCGTGAGGTCGGCCGGCTTGATCACCACGGTGCAGCCCGCGGCGAGCGCCGGCGCGATCTTCCGCGTCGCCATGGCGAGCGGGAAGTTCCACGGGGTGATGAGGAGCACGGGCCCGACGGGGTGCTGCGACACGATCATGCGTCCCGTGCCCTCGGGGTTGACGCCGTACCGGCCCGTGATGCGCACGGCCTCCTCCGAGAACCAGCGGAGGAACTCGCCACCGTACGTGACCTCGCCGAGCGACTCGGCGAGCGGCTTGCCCATCTCGAGCGTCATGAGGAGCGCGAACTCGTCCTTGCGCTCCTGCAGCAGGTCGAACGCGCGGCGGAGGATCTCGCCCCGCACGCGCGGCGCGGTGGACGCCCACTCCGCCGCGGCGTCCACCGCGGCGTCGAGCGCGCGCACGCCGTCGGCGGGGCTCGCGTCGGCGACGCGGGCGATCACCTCGTCGGTCGCGGGATCCCGCACGTCGAAGGTCGCGCCGGCCTCGGCGTCGACGCGCCCGCCTCCGATCAGCAGCGTGGTGGGCGTGCCGGCCAGGAGGTCGGTCTCGGTGGATGCGGTCATGCTGTCCTCGCTTCTGGTCGTGCGTGTCGTGCTGTCGTCTGCTGCGCGTGCGGAGCCTGCGCCGCGGGTCGGGGACGGCGTCGGACGGTGCCCGGCCCGCCCCGGCCCGCCCGGCTCAGTCGGCCGGGCCCGCCAGGATCTGCGCGCCCGCGTCGCGGAGGCGGTCGAGGGCCGCGGTGCTCGTGGCCGGCGCGACTCCCGCGACGAGGTCCGCGAGGACGCGCACGCGCTTGCCCTGGTGCAGGGCGTCGAGCGCCGAGGCGAGCACGCAGTAGTCGGTCGCGATGCCGACCACGTCGATGTCGGTCACGTCGTGGAGGACCAGCAGGTCCGCCAGCGGCACGCCGTCCTCGGTGGTGCCCTCGAAGATCGAGTAGGCGGGTGCGCCCTGGCCCTTGCGGAGATGGAAGTCGACCGCGGTGACGTCGAGGTCGGGGTGGTACTCCGCGCCGGTCGTGCCCTGGACGCAGTGCTCGGGCCACGTGGTCGAGAAGTCCGGCACGGTGCCGGCGGCGGCGAAGTGCCCGCCGTTGTCGCCCGTGGCCTCGTGCCAGTCGCGCGAGGCGAGCACGTGGTCGTAGCGGTACGGCTCGTCGGCGAGGAGGCGGGTGATCCCGCGGGCGACGTCGCCGCCGCCCTCCACGCCGAGGGCGCCGCCCTCCGTGAAGTCGTTCTGCACGTCGATGATGAAGAGCGCGCGGCTCATGCGCCGCTCCTTCCCCGGGCGATGCCCGATGCCGTGGATCCGCCGCCCGGGACCGGGCCGCGCATCACTCGTCCCCCAGGTCCGCCCCGCAGCGGTAGGCACCGGCCGCGAGCGCGTCGAGGGCGATCTTCGCGTTCCCCGTCACGTTCCCGATGGCGTAGAACGCGAAGGTGAGCTTCGTGCCGTCGGCCGCGTCGATGATGCCGGCCAGCGTGTAGCCGGTGTCGATCCATCCGGTCTTCGCCACGATGTGGCCGCGGGCGACGGCGCTGTCGCCGGTGAAGCGGCTGGACAGCGTGCCCGTCTTCCCCGCGACCGGCAGCCCGTCGTGCAGGTAGCCGAGCGCCTGCTTCCGCTGGTCGACCTGGATCATCAGCTGGGCCAGCAGGGACGGCGGCACGCGGTTGTCGGGGCTGAGCCCCTGCCCGTCGACGATGGTGACCGCCGACGTGTCCAGCCCGTAGGCCTGCAGCGCCTTCGGGATGCCCTGGGCCAGCGACTGCTGCGTGTTCCCGGCGCCCACCTGGATGGCGACGAGGCGCGCGAGCGACTCCGCGAGCACGTTGTCCGAGTTGATGAGGGCCGTCTGGATGAGCGACGACACCGGCTGCGACTCGACCTTGCCGAGCACCGCGGCGCCGGAGGGAGCCGTGCCCTGCGAGACCTCCGCGGATGCGCCGAGCATGGAGCGGAACGTGGTGCCGACACGGGCGAGCGGATCCTCGCTGCGCGCGGACACGATGGCGGCCGGGTCGGCGCGGTCCGCGTCGAGCTGGAGCGGCGTCATGAAGCTGGAGTAGCCGGCCTTCCGTTCGGTCGCGGCCCAGGAGGGTGCCCAGGTCTCGCCGGAGAAGAGGGACGTGTCGAGCACGATGCGGGTGATGGGCGTGCCCGCGGTATCCGGGTCCGCCGCCCACGCCGTGCGGACCTGCTGCGCGAGGTCGCTGAGGCGGGGCGCTCCGGGGTAGACGGAGCTGCCGCTCGTGAGGCGCGACAGCGTGGGATCCCCGCCGCCGACGAGCACGACCGTGCCGGGCTCGGATCCGCGCACGACCGTGGTCGCGATGCGCCGGTCCGGTCCGAGCGCGGCGAGGGCGGCGGCCGAGGTGACGACCTTCATGACGCTCGCGGTGCGCTCGGGCGTGCCGCCGTTCCGGTCGAACAGCACCCGGCCGGTGGCGGCGTCGCGCACCTGGCCCTCGAAGGCGGCGAGCCGCGGGTCCTGCGCGAGGGAGGAGAGGGAGCACATGCGGAGGTCGCGCGCGGCCTCCGCGCTCGCGGGGGCCGGACGCGCGGGGGCGACCGTGGGCGTCGGGCTCGGCGTGGGGGTGGGATCCGCGGTGGCCGCGACGCTCGCCGACGCGCTGCCCGCGCGGCCGGTGAGCGCTCCCGCTCCGACCGCTCCGGCCGCGAGGAGGGCGACGACGGCGACGGCGGCCGTCACCGTGCGGGTGCGACGGCGGTCGGGACGACTCGCGGCGCGGAGCGCGTCGCGACGCGGGGTGGGACCCGCGGCGCCGCGGTCCGCGCGCGGGGCGTCGGGGCCGTCGGCTTCGGATCGCATGGGGCCATGTTAGACGGCGACGCCGGGCGGATCCGCTGCCGCCGTCCATCGCGCGGGAGCCCGCGGCTCGGCGCTCTGGGGAGGGACGGGTGCCGTCGCCCGGGACGGCGGTCGGGACGCTGCCGACGGGAGCCGAGCGCGTGTGCCACCCGGCGGGCGGGACGGATGCGCGATGCGACGTCGCGTCGCGCCGGCGCGATGCGTCGCGGCAACGTGATGCGGGAGCGCGGTGACGCGCGTGGAGCCGCCTGTCAGAATCGAACTGACGACCTTCTCATTACGAGTGAGATGCTCTACCGACTGAGCTAAGGCGGCCCGGCCCGGACTCAGCGAGTACCGGGCACGAGTAGAGAGCATACCGGATGCCGGGGGCCGTCCCGTCCACCGGCTGGCGCCGCCACCGGCACCGGCGACGGCGTCAGTGCCTGCATCAGCGCAAGCCCCGGCGTCAGCCGCAGGTGGTGCCGTCCGCCGGCGGGTCGCCGCGGAGCAGGTAGCCGTCCACGGCGGCGACGATGCACGGATCCCGCTCGTCGTACGCGATGTGCCCCTCGCCCCGGTACGTGAGGAGCACGCCCGAGGACAGCTGCCCCGCGAGCGCCTGGGCCCACGAGTACGGCGTGGCCGGGTCCCCCGTGGTGCCGACGACGACGATGGGAGCCGCCCCGTCCGCCGACACGGGCGCGGGCGCCTGCCGGGCCGCGTAGGGCCAGTTGGCGCAGATCGGATCCGGCTCGGTATCACGGGACGTGTCGGGGTCGGCGAGCGCGCCCTCCGCGGCGCGGACCTCGCGCGCCTCCGTCGCGAGCACGGCCGGATCCCGCTCGACGGGGTGGTCGACGCACTGGATGGCGAGGAAGGCCTCGAAGTAGTTGCCCCGGTAGGTGCCGTCCGCGTTCCGTCCGAAGTAGTTGTCGGCGAGCGCGAACGCCGTGGACGCGTTCCCCTGCATCGCCTGCGTGAACGCCTGGCTGAGGGCGGGCCACTGCTTCTCGCTGTACAGGGCCGCGTCGATGGCGCTGCCCATGACCGCGCGGTCGAGCTGGCGCCCGTCGGCGGCGCGCACCGGGCTCTCGTCGAGCGTCGTCAGGAGCGACCCGACCATCCCGATCCCGTCGTCGACCGATCCGCGGAACGGGCACCCGCTCCCCGCGAGGCAGTCGGCCATGTACGCCTCGAACGACGTGCGGAAGCCCGTGGTCTGCGCGAGCACCACGTCGAAGGAGCTGGCGGCGGGATCCGTGGCGCCGTCGAGCACCATGCGGCCCACGTGGGTGGGGAAGTCCTGCGCGTACTGGGCGCCGATGCTCGTGCCGTACGAGTACCCGAGGTAGTGGAGCTGCGGATCCCCCACCAGCGCCCGCAGCATGTCGAGGTCGTGCGCCGTGCTCCGCGTGTCGATGAACTCCAGGAGCCCGCCGGAGCGGCGCCCGCAGGAGGCAGCGAAGTCCTTCGAATCCTGGATGACCTCGGCGTCCGCCTGCGGGGTGCCGGGCGGGGCGTCGGTCTCCTGGTACAGGAGCGCGTCGAGCTGCGCGTCGTCCACGCAGTCGACGGCGGTGGAGGCGCCGACGCCGCGCGGGTCCCAGCCGACGACGTCGTAGCCGTCCTGCAGCGCGCGCGAGGTGGCGGAGTCGACGCCGGACTTCACGAAGTCGACGCCGGACGCGCCGGGGCCGCCGGGGTTGACGAACAGCGAGCCGATCGGCTCGCCCGATCCGCGCGCCGTGTGCCGGACGAGCGCGAGGCGGATGTCCTTCGCGGGATCGGGCGCCGACCAGTCGAGGGGCGCCGTGGCCGTGGCGCACTGGGCGCCGTCCTCGCACGGGGTCCACTCGAGCGTCTGGTCGTAGTAGCGGGCGAGGTCGGGGGCGACCTCCTCCGCGGTGGGGCTGGAGGTGGCGCTGCGGGGCGCCGGGATGCCGAAGGCGCCGCAGCCGCTCAGGACGAGCACGCCGACGACGAGGGCGGCGACGGCCCCGGCCGCACGACGCGCGGATCGACGCCGGCCCGGCGCGCGGACACCGCGCGCGGCGGGCGCGGTAGGCGCGGCGGGCGCGGTGGGGCGGGCATGCCGCATCACGACCGGCCCGCCGATCGCGTGCGCGTGAGGGAGACCAGCATCGCCTCGAGGGCGAGCGCCGGCGAGACGTTGCCGTCGATGCGCCGGCGCGCGACCGCGACCGCGTCGAGGACGGCCAGCGAGGCGGCGGCGGATCCGGCGGCGGCCGCCTCGGCGATGCGCGGCGCGATCGCCTCGTTGACCGCGGGCAGGTCGGCGCCGAGCTGGTGGAGCAGCACGTCGCGGTGGAGCGACATGAGGTCGACGAGGATCCGGTCGATGCCGTCGCGGAGGCTCCGCGTGGCGCGCCGCTTCTGGTCGTCCTCGAGCTGACGGATCTGCGAGCGCAGCTGCGGCGGGATCGACCCGCCCTCCTGCACGCCGAGGGAGCGCAGGGCCCGCTCGCGCTCGTCGGCGTCGCGCTGGACGGTGAACGCCTTCGCGTCCTGCCCGGCGAGCTCCAGCAGGGCGGCAGCCGTGCGGACGGCGTCGCCGACCGTGCGGATCCCGAGGGCGAGCTCCAGGGTGCGGCTCCGGCGTTCGCGCGCCTCGGCGTCGGTCGCCAGCCGGTGGGCCATGCCGATGTGGCTCTGCGCCTCGCGCGCGGCCCGCGTGGCGGTCGCCTCGTCGACGCCGTCGCGCCGCTGGATGAGCGCGGCCACGTCCTCCACGGACGGGATGCGCAGCCGGACGCTGCGCACGCGCGAGCGGATGGTGGGGATCAGGTCGGCCTCGCTGGGCGCGCAGAGGATCCAGATGGTGCGCTCCGGCGGCTCCTCGAGCGCCTTCAGCAGCAGGTTCGAGGTGCGCTCGGTCATGCGGTCGGCGTCCTCCACGACCATGACGCGGTATCGGCCGACCGACGGCGAGTACTGCGACGACGTGACGAGCGCGCGCACCTCGTCGATGGCGATGATGACCCGCTCGGTGGCGAGGACGCCGAGGTCGGGGTGGCTGCGCGCGGCGACCTGGCGCGCCGTAGCCGCGTCGCCCTCGGGCGTGCCGTCGCTGAGGAGCGCGGTCGCGAACGCGTAGGCGAGGTTCGACCGGCCGGATCCGGGGGGCCCGGTGATGAGCCAGGAGTGCGCCAGCGCGCTGCCCGCGGCGTCGCGGGCGGTGGCACGGGGGCTGCTCGCGGAGGCGAGGAGCGCGACGGCCTCGGACTGGCCGGTGAGGTCGTCCCAGATGGCGCGCCCGTCGGCCGCGGCGACGACGCCGCTCATGCGCGCGCGCCCGTCGCGAGGAGCGTGGCGGCGCGGTCGCGGATCCGCTCGGAGATCTCCTCGCGCGGCAGCGAGGCGTCGACGACCAGGAAGCGGCCGGGCTCCGCGTCGGCGAGCGCGAGGAAGGCGCGGCGCACCCGCTCGTGGAACTCGGCGCGCTCGGACTCGAGCCGGTCGAAGCGGGTGCGAGAGGCGTCGAGGCGCGCGCGCGCGGACGCCTGGTCGAGGTCGAGCAGCACCGTCAGGTCCGGCAGCAGGCCCTCGGCCGCCCACAGCGACAGGCCGCGGACCTCCTCGGCGTCGAGGACGCGACCCGCGCCCTGGTATGCCACGGACGAGTCGAGGTACCGGTCCTGCAGCACCACGGCGCCACTGGCGAGCGCGGGCCGCACGACGGCGTCCACGTGGTGCGCGCGATCCGCCGCGTAGAGCAGCGCCTCGGCGCGCGGGGCGATGTGGCCGCGCCGATGGAGGACCATCTCGCGGATCTCCGCGCCGAGATCCGTGCCGCCGGGCTCGCGGGTGGAGACGACCTCGCGTCCCTGCGCCTCCAGCCACCCCCGGAGCAGCGCGGACTGCGTGGACTTCCCCACGCCGTCCCCGCCCTCCAGGGTGATGAAGAGGCCGGTCACGTCGCGTCGGCCGCCTTCGCCGCGGCGGCGGCCTTGTTCGCGGCCCGCGTGGCGGCGGCCTTCGTGGCGGCAGCCGACCGCGTGGCCGACGTCGTCTTCGTGGCGGTGGTCGGCTTCCCGGTCGCGGAGGACTTCGCGGCCGACGACGCCGCGGCCTTCGCGGGTGCCTTCGCGGGTGCCTTCGCCTTCGCCGGTGCCTTCGCCTTCGACTTGGCGGGCGCCTTGGCCTTGGCCTTGGCCTTGGGCTTGGCCTTGGGCTTGGCGGGCCCCTTGGCCCGCTTGTCCGCCAGCAGCTCGACCGCCCGGTCGAAGTCGATGTCGTCGACGGACTCGCCCTTCGGGATCGTCGCGTTGGTCTCGCCGTCGGTGACGTACGCGCCGAAGCGCCCGTCCTTGACCTTGATGCCCTTGCCGCTGACCGGATCCGCGTCGAACTCCTTCAGCGCGCTCGACGGCCGGCGGGCGCCGTACTTGGGCTGCGCGAAGACCTCGAGGGCTCCCGGGAGGTCGATCTCGAAGATCTGCTCCTCGCTGGTGAGCGAGCGGGAGTCGGTGCCCTTCTTGAGGTAGGGCCCGTACTTGCCGTTCTGCGCCGTGATCGGCGTGGACGTCTCCGGGTCCTCCCCGACGACGCGCGGCAGGTCGAGCAGGCGGAGCGCCGTCTCGAGGTCGACCGTGGCGAGGTCCATGGTCTTGAAGATGCTCGCGGTCCGCGGCTTGACCGCGGCGGCCTTCTTGGCCGCGGGCTTGCGGGCGGGCGCCTTCTTCGCGGGAGCCGACGCGGGGGCGGCGGCGTCGAGGACCTCGCCCGTCGCCGGGTCCACCCCGTCGGCGGCTGCGGCGGGCGCCTCCTCGGGCTCCGGATCCAGCTCGGTCACGTACGGGCCGTAGCGGCCGTCCTTGGCGACGACGCGCTTCCCGTTCTCGGGGTTGATGCCGATGACCCGGTCGGTGATGACGGGCGCGTCGATCAGCTCGCGCGCCTTGGCGGCGGTCAGCTCATCCGGCGCGAGGTCCTCCGGCAGGTTCACGCGCCGGGGCGTCGCGTCCGCGGCGGCGCCCTCCTCGTGCACCTCCAGGTAGGGGCCGTACTTCCCGATGCGCAGCGTGATGTCGTCGGCGATCCGCAGCGAGTTGATCTCACGGGCGTCGATCTCGCCCAGGTTGTCGATGGTGGGGCGCAGGCCCTTGTGGGCGTCGTTGCCGAAGTAGAAGCCCTTCAGCCAGTCCACGCGCTCGGCGGATCCGTCGGCGATGCGGTCGAGGTCGTTCTCCATGCCCGCGGTGAAGTCGTACTGCACCAGCTCCGTGAAGAACTCCTCGAGCAGGCGGACGACCGAGAACGCGATCCAGTTCGGCACGAGCGCCGTGCCGCGCGGCGTGACGTAGCCGCGGTCGACGATGGTCGAGATGATGGCGGCGTACGTCGACGGGCGCCCGATGCCGAGCTCCTCGAGCGTCTTGACGAGGCTCGCCTCCGTGTAGCGGGGCGGCGGGCTCGTCTCGTGGCCCTTCGCGTCGACGTCGACCAGGCGCAGGTCCTGGCCCTTCTTGAGGTCGGGGAGCTTGGCCTCGCGCGGCTCGGCCGTGCCGTGGCGCGCCGCGTCGCGCCCCTCCTCGTACGCGGCGAGGAAGCCGCGGAACGTGATGACCGTGCCCGAGGCGGCGAACTCCGCCACCTCGCCGGCGGACGTGGGACCCGCCGCGATGACGACGGACGCCGTCGACCCCTTGGCGTCGGCCATCTGGGAGGCGATGGTGCGCTTCCAGATGAGGTCGTACAGCTTGTGGTCGTTGCCGCGCAGCGTGGACGCCAGCTTCTGCGGCGTGCGGAAGTCCTCTCCCGCCGGGCGGATGGCCTCGTGGGCCTCCTGCGCGTTCTTGCTCTTGCCGGCGTACAGGCGCGGCTTGTCCGGGACCGTCTCGGGCCCGTAGAGCTCGGCCGCCTGGCGACGCGCCGCCGAGATCGCCTGCTGCGAGAGCGAGGGCGAGTCGGTGCGCATGTAGGTGATGTAGCCGTTCTCGTAGAGCGACTGCGCCACGCTCATGGTCTGCCGAGCGGAGAAGCGGAGCTTGCGCGCCGCCTCCTGCTGCAGCGTGGAGGTGGTGAAGGGCGCCGCCGGTCGACGCGTGTACGGCTTCGACTCGACGCTCCGCACCGTGAGCGGCACGGACGGGTCGCGCAGGGCCTCGGCCAGCGACTCGGCCGTCGCGGCGTCGAGGGGACGCGCGTCGTTCTTGAGCGCGCCCTTGTCGTCGAAGTCGCGACCGGCGGCGATGCGGGCACCGTCGATCCGGACGAGCCGCGCGTCGAACGGCAGGTCCTGCTCGAGCGGGGAGAGCGATGCCGTGAGGTCCCAGTACGACGCGGTGACGAAGGCGAGGCGCTCGCGCTCGCGATCCACGACGAGGCGGGTCGCCGCCGACTGCACGCGGCCGGCGGACAGCCCCGGGCCGACCTTGCGCCAGAGCACGGGCGAGACCTCATAGCCGTAGAGGCGGTCGAGGATGCGGCGCGTCTCCTGCGCGTCCACGAGCGCCGTGTCGATGTCGCGCGTGCTGTCGCGGGCGCGCTCGATGGCCTCCTTGGTGATCTCGTGGAACACCATGCGCTTCACGGGCACCTTGGGCTTGAGCACCTGGAGCAGGTGCCAGGCGATGGCCTCCCCCTCGCGGTCCTCATCCGTCGCGAGGAAGAGCTCGTCGGCGTCCTTCAGCGCGCGCTTGAGATCGGCGACGGTCTTCTTCTTCTGGTCGCTCACCACGTAGTACGGCTCGAAGCCGTTCTCGACGTCGACGGAGAACTTGCCGAGCGTGCCCTTCTTGAGCTCGGGCGGCAGGTTCTTCGGCTCGATGAGGTCGCGGATGTGGCCGACCGAGGCCTGCACCTCGTAGCCGCTGCCCAGGTACTGGCCGATCGTCTTGGCCTTGGCGGGCGACTCGACGATGACCAACTTCTTCGTGCCGGGCACGTGACTCCTTATATATGCGTTCGTGGGGCCGATCCCGGCCCGGATGAGGGATGTGCGACGGCACGCGCTCCGGGCGTCGTGCGGCGGGGTCCCCGACAAGGCACACCATACACACGAGCACCGACCGCTCACCTAATCCCGGATGCGGCCGGGCGCGGTCGTCGCGGAGGCACGTCGGGGGCGACGGGACGCCGGGCGGGAGGCCGCGGACGCGGTGACGGGACGTGCCCGTCGGCGCTCCCCGGGGGTGCGTGGGCTCCGTGCTGGCGCGGCCGATCCGCGGCGGAGCGGCCCGCGGCCACGTGCGCGCCGACGCTCACGGACCGACCCCGGGCGCATCCGGATCGCTGCCCTCCGGCTGCCCCGCCCGGGCCCGGGCGAGGATGGGCACACCGAAGGGGGTGCCCGGCACGCGGACCTGCACCTCGGCCGTCGTCCCCGTCACGGCGCACCCCACCAGCTCGGTCCCGACGAGGCCCGCGATCTCGTGGGCGGCGTCGCAGGGCGGTCCGCTGACATACCCGGCGGCCGCGTCGGCCGCGGCGAGGGCGGCGGAGTCCGCCGCTCCCGCCGCCACCGCCCGGTCGGCCAGGAGCGTCGACACGGCGACCGCGCCGACCGCGAGCGCCGTCAACGCCCCGACCATGCCGACCGCGAGCACCGACCCCGACCCCGCGTCGCCCTCACGGCTCATCCGAGGCCTCCTGCCACGCGCATCCCCGGGCGTGCACGGTGATGCCGGCAGCCGCCGCCGGGCCGAAGCGGCTGGGTGCGCTCAGCTCGACGCAGACGGCGTGGCCCGGATGGTCGACCCGGAGCGACGCGCCTGACGCCGCACCCTCGATGCGCGCGGCCGCCGTGTCGGCGCCCTCCCCCCGTCCGAGGCTCCGCGCCGCCTCCTCCGCCGCGGAGGTGAGCGCCACCTGCTGGCCCACCGTCTGCACGGCGCCCAGGCAGAGGCCGAGCACGAGCACGACCCCGGGCAGCACGACCGCCAGCTCCGCGGCGGCCGCTCCGGAGTCACGTCCGGGGAAGCGACCGCACCCGGTATGGGCGGTCACAGCCCCGGCCGCACAACGGGCTCGTGCCGCCCCGCTCACCGGTCGTACGTGAGCGCGCGCCGGACGAGGTCGAGCAGCATCCCCCGCACCTCGTCGCTCTGCAGGATGACGACGAGCAGCCCCGCGAACGCGACGGCCGCCATGGTCGCGATGGCGTACTCGGCCGTGGCGGCCCCGACGTCGTCCCGCAGGCACGACCGCACCGCGCGCCGCGCGGCGACGGCAGCGCGCGTGGGCAGGCTCCGCATCGCCGCCGGATGCGCGGGCCCCACGCACGCGCAGCAGGAGACGGCGCCGCCGCTCGGCACCCGCTCCGCCGACGACGAGGTCAGGGGCCAGACCTCCCTCTCGTCGACCCTCATCGTCTGCACCGCGTCGCGCTCCGCGACCACCGCTCCACCGCTCTCCTCGATCCGTGACATGTCCTTCGTCCTCCCCGCCGGGCTGCTGCCCGCCGTGTCCACCCGGCCGCGTGTCGGCCGGGTGGACACCATGTCCCCCGCGCGACGGTCGCCGACCCGGCTCCCCATCTCCCGTGGACTGCGTCACCCGCGGCCGAGTGTTGAGGACACGACCGCCATGAGCATCGGGACGACGCCGACGGCGAGGAAGGCGGGCAGGATGCACGCCCCCAGCGGGAGCATCAACCGCGCGCCCAGCCGCGCCGCCGCCCGCTCGGCCCACGTGGACGCGTCGCGACGCGCCCGATCCGCCTCGCCGCGGAGGAGCACCGCGACGGGTGCGCCCGTCCGGGCCGCCTCGCCGACGACGGCGCGCACGCGCTCGAGGTCCGCTCCGACGGGCAGGCCGTTCCGCTCGCCGGCCAGGCGGACGATCGACGTCGCCCGCGGGACGGACGACCCGCCCGCCATGGCCGTCGCCACGAGGTCGAGCACGAGCCCGGGCGCCGGATCCACGGGCGTCGCCGCCCGTACCAGGCGACGATTCCATCGCCCGCCCACCGCGACCAGCGCGGCGCCCGCCACGAGGCAGGCCGCACCCGGCACGGTCGTGAGGAGGATGCGGAGCGGGTCGAACCCCAGCCCCGCGGCGAGGAGGAGGCCGGCTCCCGGCAGCAGCAGCACCGTCCGCGCCGTCGCGACGGGACCGGCGAGCGCCGTCCCGGCGTCGCGCCGCACCCGGCCGACCGCGACCAGCGTGTCGGCCAGCCTCGCGAGGGCGACGGCGAGCGGCGCACCCGTGCGATCGGCCACCTCGAGCCCGGTCGCGAGCGCCCGCCAGGAGCGGTCCGCGTCGCCGTGCCCGGTCGCCCCGACGGCGGAGGCGGCCCGGACGATCCTCTCGGCGAGGGGCGTCACGCGCGGTCCCGCCGCGACGTGCCGCACCACCGCCCGCACCGTCCCATCGGACCGCCGCGGCCTCCCGCCCGGAGGCGCGAGCTGCTGCCAGGCGCGCTCGGGATGCAGGCCGGCGCCGAGGAGCACGGCCAGGCGCCGCACCAGCGCGGCGATCTCCTCCACCTCGTCCACGGCGTCCCCGCGCGCGGATCCCCGTGCGCGGCGCACGGCGCCGACGATCTCCCTCACGAGGGACCTCCGCCCCGTGCGCCCCGCCGCTCCTCGACCGCGGGAGGAGCGCCCTCGACCTCCCAGCGGACCGGCAGCACGCGGAGCCGGCCCTCCGGCCCCACCGCGAGCCGTCCGGCCCCGACCACGCGACGCCCGGACGGCGTCCGCGCGAGGTGCACGACGAGCCCGATGGCGCTGACCGCCTGCCGCGCGGTCGTGACGGCGTCCATCCCGGCGAGCGCGCCGAGCGCCTCCAGCCGGGCCGGCACGTCCACGACGCCGTTCGCGTGCAGGGTGCCCGCCCCGCCGTCGTGCCCCGTGTTCAGGGCGCCGAGGAGTTCGCGGATCTCGCTGCCGCGGCACTCCCCCACGACGAGGCGATCCGGTCGCATCCGCAGCGCCTCCCGCACGAGCCGGGGCAGGGGCAGCTCCCCCGCTCCCTCGATGTTGGCCTGACGCGCCTCCAGCGACACCACGTGGGGGTGCCGCACCCGGAGCTCCGCGACGTCCTCGACCAGCACGATGCGCTCGCGCGGATCCGCCAACGCCAGCAGCGCGCCGAGCAGCGTCGTCTTGCCGCTGCCGCCCGCCCCCGTGATGAGCAGGTTGGTGCGCCGCCGCACCGCCTCCTCCAGGAGCGCGCGGCAGCCCGGCGGGAACGCGCCCGCCGCGTCCAGGGCGTCGACGGTCGGCCGCGCCCGGGCGGGGAGCCGGATCGAGAGGAGCGTGCCCCGCGTCGACACCGGCGGGAGCACGGCGTGGACGCGCATGCCGTCGCCGATGCGCACGTCGACGCAGGGCGCCGCCTCGTCGAGGTGCCGGCCGCCCTCGGACGCGAGCCGGACCGCCAGCGCCCTGACCGCGGCCTCTCCCCCGAGGTCGACGGCCGGATGCCGCTCCGGCCCCGAGCCCCGGTCGACCCACACCTCCCCGTCGCCGTTGACGAAGACATCGGTCGTCTGCGGATCCCGGATGAAGGGCCCGAGCGCGCCGAAGGCCTCCGGGGCATGACGCGCTCCGACCGACACGACGACGGTCGACGGGCGCCCCTCGAGCACGATGGTGCCGGCGTTCCCGCCACCCCGGACGGACCGGCCCTCGCCCGGAGCGCCCTCGCCGACGCCCCCGCCGCCGCCCCCGGCTGCACCACCTCCCCCGGCGGCACCGTCGGGCGGCACGTGCCGTGGCCTCGGCACGAAGGCCCCGGGTGCGCCCGATCCGCTCCGCGACGGCGCGTCCGGTCCGGTGCCGCCGCGCGTGCCCTCGTGCTCCCGCCGCCGGAGCGCCCCGCGGGCGCTCGTCGATCCCCGTCGCTCATCCATGCGTGGAGGCTACGGACCCGGCGGACACGAGGGCCGGGCGGCGGGGCGGATCGGGACGGCGTGCGGCCGACCGCCCTTGGGGAGGGAGGAGAAGAGGGGCGGCGCCCATCGGGGGAACGGGCGCCGCCACGTGGCGACGGATCGGGGGAATCCTGGAGTCGCCACACGTCGGACTTGGCCCGACGGGATGAGCATACGCCGCGCGCCTCCCCTCACGGGAGGGTTGTGCGCGTTCTGGCCGTTCCCACACCGGTCTCTCGGCCAGCGCGCCCCGCCCGGGTCCTCGTGGCCGCCCGCGACCACCCGCTAACGTGGGGATCGGAGAGGATGACGATGTCCACGAACCCCGTATCGACCGAGCCCGGAACACCGATGGCCGCCCCGCGCGAACAGGACGAGGAGGGGACGACGTCCCTCTCCCGCCCGCCCGAGGCCGCCGAACCCGGGCCGGTGCACCCGCCCACCGACGCCTTCCGCGCGTCCCGCGTCGCCGACGAGTCGCTCGCCGAGGCCGCCGCGGCCGACCGGCTCGGCTTCTGGGGCGAGCGGGCCCGGGAGCTCGTGACGTGGGAGACCCCCTTCGACACGGTCCTCGACTGGTCCGACGCGCCGGTCGCCCGCTGGTTCCCGGAGGGCCGTCTCAACGTCGCCTACAACTGCCTCGACCGTCACGTCATCGCCGGGAACGGCGACCGCGTGGCGCTGCACTGGGAGGGCGAGCCGGGCGACACCCGCGACCTCACCTACGCCGAGCTCACCGCCGAGGTCAAGCGCGCGGCGAACGCCCTGCTCGAGCTGGGCGTCGTCGCGGGGGATCGCGTGGCGATCTACCTGCCGATGATCCCGGAGGCGGTCATCGCGATGCTCGCCGTGGCGCGCATCGGCGCCGTGCACTCCGTCGTGTTCGGCGGATTCAGCGCGGAGAGCCTCCGCGCCCGCATCGACGACGCCGCCGCCCGCGTCGTGATCACGGCCGACGGCGGCTGGCGCAAGGGCAAGGTCTTCCCGCTCAAGCCCGCCGTGGACGCCGCGCTCGTGGGGTCCGCCGGATCCGTCGAGCACGTGCTCGTGGTGAGGCGCGGCGACAACGAGGTCGAGTGGGACGACGCGCGCGACCTCTGGTGGCACGAGCGCGTCGCCGCCGCCGCTCCGGAGCACGAGGCGGAGGCGTTCGAGGCCGAGCACCCGCTCTTCATCCTCTACACGAGCGGCACGACCGGGAAGCCGAAGGGAATCCTGCACACCTCGGGCGGGTACCTCACGCAGGCCGCCTACACGCACCGCAACGTCTTCGACCTGCACCCCGAGACCGACGTCTACTGGTGCACGGCCGACGTCGGCTGGATCACCGGCCACAGCTACGTCGTCTACGGCCCGCTCGCGAACGGGGCCACCCAGGTCGTCTACGAGGGCACGCCCGACACCCCGGAGCCCGGCCGCTGGTGGGACATCGTCGAGAAGCACGGCGTGACGATCCTGTACGCGGCGCCCACCGCGATCCGCTCGTTCATGAAGGCGGGCCGCGAGATCCCGGACGCCCGCGACCTCTCCTCCATCCGCCTGCTCGGCTCGGTGGGCGAGCCCATCAACCCGGAGGCGTGGCGCTGGTACCGCGACGTGATCGGCGGCGGCGACGTCCCCGTGGTCGACACGTGGTGGCAGACGGAGACCGGCGGCATCATGATCTCGCCGCTCCCGGGAATCACCGCCACCAAGCCCGGCTCCGCGCAGACGCCCGTCCCGGGCATCTCCATCGCCGTCGTCGACGACGCCGGCACGCCCGTCGGTCCCGGTGAGAGCGGCCTCCTCGTGGTCACCGAGCCGTGGCCCGGCATGCTCCGCGGCATCTGGGGCGACCCGGAGCGCTACCGCGAGACGTACTGGGACCGCTTCGGCGACCGCTACTTCGCGGGCGACGGCGCCCGGCTCGACGAGGACGGCGACGTGTGGCTCCTCGGCCGCGTGGACGACGTGATGAACGTCTCCGGGCACCGCCTCTCGACCGCGGAGATCGAGTCGTCGCTCGTGGCGCACCCGTACGTCGCCGAGGCGGCGGTCGTCGGCGCCTCCGACGAGGCGACGGGCCAGGCGGTCGTGGCGTTCGTGATCCTCCGCACCGCCGAGGCGAGCGCGCTCGGCGACGAGGATCCGAACGAGGTGCTCCGCGCGCACGTCGCCGCCCAGATCGGCGCCATCGCCAAGCCGCGACGCGTGTTCGTGGTGCAGGAGCTGCCGAAGACCCGCTCCGGCAAGATCATGCGGCGCCTGCTGCGCGACGTGGCCGAGGGCCGGGCGGTCGGCGACACGACCACGCTCGCGGACACGCAGGTGATGCAGGTCATCAGCGACCGGATGAGCGCGGGCTGATCCGACCGCACGACCCCGTACGGCAGGAGGGCCGGGTGCGATGCGCACCCGGCCCTCCTCGCGTGCCCGCCGATGCGGTCGGCGTCTACTCGACGAGCGCCATCACCAGCTCGACCTCGACGGGCGATCCGAGCGGCAGCTCGGCCACGCCCACGGCGGAGCGCGCGTGGATCCCGGCGTCGCCGAGGATCTCCCCCAGCACCTCGCTGGCCCCGTTGATCACGCCGGGCTGCCCGGTGAAGCCCTCGGCGGAGGCCACGAAGCCCGTGACCTTGACGACGCGCGCGAGGCGGTCGAGGCCGCCCGCCGCATCCGCCGCGGCCGCGAGCCCGTTGAGCGCGCAGGTGCGGGCGTGCGCCTTCGCGTCCTCGGCCGAGACCTCGGCGCCGACCTTGCCGGTCGCGGCGAGCGCGCCGTCGACGAAGGGCAGCTGCCCGCTCGTGTAGACGAGTCCGCCGTGGACGACGGCGGGGACGTAGGCCGCGACGGGCGCCGCGACGGCGGGCAGCTCGATCCCGAGCTCGGCCAGGCGGTCGGCGATCGCGCCCATCAGGCGCCGTGCTCGGCGACGGCGACGGGGCGCTTCATGTACGCGACGAGGCCGCCCTCGGGTCCGGTGACGACCTGCACGAGCTCCCAGCCCTGCTCCCCCCAGGTGTTGAGGATGGCGGCGGTGTTGTGGATCATCAGCGGCGTGGTGAGGTACTCCCACTGCCCGGGCGTTGCGGTCATCTCGGCTCCTTGCCGGTCGGGTCTGGATGCATGACGGGACGGGCGCGGGCCACCGGCGCACAGGTCTCACGGGTTCCCATACACCCTTCCCGTACTCTGGAGTCTATGTCTGCTTCCAAGAACACGCCCGGCCGCGTCGCCGCCGCGCTCACGGGCGTCCTCGGCATGAGCGTCGTCGCCGGCGTGCTGGTCGCCGCGATGGTCACCCCCGCCATCGCCGTCACGAGCCTCGCGGCCAACGACACCATCGGCGTCTTCGACGACCTCCCGGACTACTTGCAGATCGACAACCTCGCCCAGAAGACCGAGCTGTACGCCACGCAGGGCGGCCAGCCCGTCAAGTTCGCCGAGTTCTACGCGCAGAACCGGCAGGAGGTGAGCTGGGACGAGGTCTCCGACAACGCGAAGGCCGCCGCGGTCGACACCGAGGACCCCCGCTTCTACGAGCACGCCGGAGTGGACGTGCAGTCCACGTTCCGCGCCCTCGCGCAGAACGTCATCGGCGGCGGCGTTGAGTCGGGCGCCAGCACCATCACGATGCAGTACGTGAAGAACGTGCTCGTGCAGAAGGCCGAGGCGCTGGCCGAGACGGATCCGGAGGCCGGCAAGAAGGCCTACGCGGAGGCGACCCAGGAGTCGACCGCGCGCAAGCTCAAGGAGATGCGTCTCGCGATCGGGCTGGAGAAGAAGTTCTCCAAGAACGACATCCTCATCGGCTACCTCAACATCGCCACCTACGGCGGCAACGTCTACGGCATCCAGTCGGCCGCGAAGTACTACTACGGCGTGGACGCGAAGGACCTGAGCATCGCCCAGGCCGCGAGCCTCGTCGCCACGGTCAACTACCCGACCGCACTGCGCATCGACAAGCCCGAGAACATCAAGGCGAACCAGGCCCGGCGCGACATCCTCATCGACAACATGCTCAAGCACCACAGCATCACGCAGGCGCAGCGGGACGAGGCGATCGCGACCCCGGTCACCCCGGTCATCACGCCCTCGGTCAGCGGCTGCAACGCCGCCCAGCCCGCGAGCGCCGCGTACTTCTGCGACGCGGTGAAGTACACGGTCGAGAACTCCAAGAGCTTCGGCAGCGACCCCGACGAGGCCCGCCGCAACCTCAACCGCAACGGCTACAAGATCTACACGACGCTCAACCTCGACCTGCAGGCCAAGGCCACGGACGACATGCGCAAGCAGATCCCGACCACGATGAACAAGATCGACGTCGGGTCCGCGATGACGAGCGTCGAGGCCAAGACCGGACGCGTGATCGCCATGGTGCAGAACACGGACTACGGCAACGGCGATCAGCCCGGCGTCACGAGCGTCAACTACAACACCGACAAGAAGTACGGCAGCTCCGGCGGCTTCCAGGTCGGATCGACCTACAAGATCGTCACCCTGCTCGAGTGGCTCAAGGAGGGCCACTCGGTCAACGAGGTCGTGAACTCCTCCAAGGGCACATGGTCCGGCAAGGACTTCCGCGATTCCTGCACGGGCGGCACCCTCGGCTCGCAGGCGAAGGCGTATTCCAATGACGGGGACGCGCCGGGCCCCAACCGGACGGTCATGTCGGGGACGGCGAATTCCACGAACACGGCCTTCCTCGCCATGGCGTCCGAACTCGACATGTGCGGCGTCGGGCAGACCGCCAAGGACATCGGCATCCACCAGGCCGCCGATCCGGACAAGCCACTCTCGAACTTCGTCACGGACATCATCGGCTCGGGCGGCAACAACATCGCCCCGCTCACCATGGCGACCGCCTACGCGACGGTGGCCAACAACGGCACCACGTGCGACGCGATCATGATCGACAAGGTCGTCCTCCCCGACGACACCGAGGTGCCGCCGCCGCCCGCGAACTGCCGCGAGAGCGTCAGCCCGGACGTCGCGCACACCGCCGCCTATGCGCTCGCGGGCGTCATGGGCGCCACCGGCGCCCCCGCCAACACGAATGACGGCACTCCGCTCATCGGCAAGACGGGCACGACGGACCTGGCGAAGGACACCTGGTTCATCGGCTCCAGCACCGAGGTCACCACGGCCATCTGGGTCGGCAGCTCCACGGGCCAGCAGATCCAGCAGCGCAAGACCAAGCTCCCGAGCGGCCAGCTCATGTCCACCGCTCGGTTCGCGGTGTGGAAGCCGTTCATGCAGGCCGTCAACGCGGTCTACAAGGGGTCGGCGTTCCCAGGCCCGGCAGCCGAGCTCACCCGCACGCCGACGGTGCAGGTGCCGGACGTGTCGGGCATGTCGCCCGCCGACGCCCAGTCCGCCATCGAGGGTGCGGGCCTGTCCTTCACGCAGGGCGGCTCGCGGTCCTCCGCGAACGTGCCCGCCGGCCAGGTGGCCGGATCCGACCCGGGCGCCGGCGCCAACGCCGCCCGCGGATCCACCGTCACGGTGTTCCTCAGCAGCGGCCCCGACCAGAGCCAGCAGCAGGGCGCGCCGGGCACCGTCCCGGACGTGCGCGGGCAGGACATGGGGAGCGCCCGGCAGACGCTCCGGGCGGCCGGCTTCGACGTCACGATGGCGCAGGAGCAGGTGCAGGACAACTCGCAGATCGGCAAGGCGACCCGCACGGATCCCGCCGCAGGGCAACCGAGCAACGGCAACGTGACGCTCTACATCGGGCGCAGCTGATGAGCGTGATCGGGACCCTCGCGCGCACGGCCGGCGGCGTCGTCGCGGCCGGCGCGGCGGTGTTCGCGTACGCCTCGTTCTACGAGCGCCGCCGCTTCACGCTGCGGGAGGTGACGGTGCCGGTCCTGCCGGTCGGCGCCGACCCCATCCGCGTGCTCCACCTCTCCGACATGCACATGGCGCCGTGGCAGCACAAGAAGCAGCGGTGGGTGCGCGAGCTCGCGGATCTCAAGCCCGACCTCGTCGTCGACACCGGTGACAACACGGGTCACGAGCAGGGCATCGTCGCGGTCGAGGAGACCCTCGAGGCCTTCCGCGGGATCCCCGGCGTCTTCGTGCACGGCTCGAACGACTACTACGGGCCGATGCTCAAGAACCCGTTCAAGTACTTCACCG
>Ga0308163_10000653_pt1 | contig 52730 bp, 49 predicted proteins | sample PhyTR1_FD_201037 | JGI IMG/M metagenome (GOLD analysis project Ga0308163, IMG submission 201037) | Phyllosphere microbial communities from UC Gill Tract Community Farm, Albany, California, United States - DLSLT.R1 | ecosystem: Host-associated > Plants > Phyllosphere > Unclassified | place: USA...
CGATGTACAGGCTGCGCTTGATACGGCGCCCACCGGAGGCCTGCATGCCACGCCAGTTCTTGAACGACTCGGACATCAAGCGCCAGGTGGGGATGGAAACGATGGTCTTGTCGAAGTTCTGTACGTGTGAGCTAACGCAAGAAATGGACATCTAAATCCAATGTAAATCAGTAGCTTAATTTTTTTTGTCCATTGTCCATTTTTCTTTTGATCGATGGACATCTCTGCCAATCCATCAAAAGCACAATGCTTGTACATATCCCTCAGTCCCCAAATGCCCCGTACGTCCCGCCCAGTTAACCTGCCAAGTGTTGCCTTGGATCCTCACCAAAGCGCAATAAAAATAGAATTGTGCAATTGCTTGGGACGCCCTGATGTCCAGCGATGCCCAGAAAATTAGGGCGCAAAAAAACCGGCATGGATCAGCTAAGACACGAGAAGGCGAACAGACTTCACATCGGTTTTTGCCAACCAGATGTCACGTAACGGAATCTCGGTTCCTGAACCTTGGGGCCACCGTGATCTTCGCCCTCGATCTTGAAAGACTTGGCCATCAGATCTCGCAATCCCCCCAGGCGCTCCATTGAGGTGAGCTCCTTGGTTATGTCCTTCACGACGGTTGTGAAGGCTTTGGTCGATTCAGATTTCATGAACTCAGGTGTCGAGAGAGCGAAATCGCGGTCAGGTAGTGAGACCCCGAATAGGCTGGTGACTGAGCTTGCTGTTTTAATGAGGAAGCTCCCCTGAATGCCCTGAGTAGACCGTACACCGTAGCTACGCCTAAGGTCGCCGCAAATCTTGTCGACGTCGTCCATGAGCGTCGTAATGCGCTTGTTGCCGCTCGCAATACCCTGCTCGTCGAACGCAATGCGAATGGCTTTGAGCGTTTCACGCATGGTGACGAAATGGTCTTCGTTGCGTAGCTGCCTAGCAGCCTCAATGGCATTGGAGACGCTACCAGAAGATTCAGTCAGCCACGCCGAGAACAAGGGCAGATCCAATGCGACAGTCTGGGTTGCTCCGTGCGATTGGATTTCTGAAATGCTTGTTCTTGTCTTGTCCGCGAGGTTGGCCAAGAGGCGGGCAGTGAAATCATGGCCAAAGGCGCCGACTTTCTTCATCCAGTGCATCTGATAAGCGTGCCTGATGGGGTGGATGAATGAGTCGGCCTTCAAGTGTTTGGCAGCAGTTGAGTAGTAAATAGATTTGTAGGCAAGCCAATTTAGGGACGCGACGAACATCTCCAACTGCCTTGTAGGGCCACCGTAGTCGCGCCGGCTACTTTCTGAGAACTCTGACTTGTTGAACACGTGACCGTCCGAGCTTACAAGCTTGACGTCCTTCGACCAGCGCCCGCGTGTTTCGCCTGCATCACTCAACTCTGCGAAGATAGCCGCACTTAAAGCGCTGTACTTGCTGTACTCGTCAGAGCCACGGTAGCCCAACATCCTCATGGTTAGGTAATACACGCTGGAGGCTTGATCCCAGGTGCACACCATGTTCATTTTCAACTGCTCCAAAAGGGCGCTGAAGTCGTCATCTACAAACTCTCCTCCCCGAATTTCTGGGCGGATTGATGCCGCTTCCTTTTGCGCGACCGCATCCACCTCCTCAAGACCAAATTCAGTAGGCGCCAAGAACCGAAGGTAAGGAAATTGCTGTTTGCGACTGTCTCTATGCTCAGGCTTGTAGTTGTCTATGCAAAGAAGATCATCGTAGAACAGGTTGCCTTGCAGAAAATTCTCTAAAGCACATAGATCTCCGTTGATCGTATCGCTGGTCTTAACTGCTACCGCCCCGGTGGCCCGCTGGACGGCTGTGAGTGTGGCATTGTCGATCAGTGCGTACGTCATGGATTGGTAATCTTGTCTTGAGATGGCCAGAAGAAAATTCGTGGAGTCGGGAAGAGTAATTACGTTGCCACAGCCTTAACGGCTTTCTTTATGGAAAATTCCTGCTCGCTACCATCACTGAGTTTCACGACAAATCCCTGCGTAGTGCCACCGTGGGCGCCAACCCCACGCGCGATATTGCGCGCATAAAAGGCAACAGGATGTCCTGGCGTTGGCCAGTTGGTCGCTTTGCAATACCGGACGTATAGGTCTTCGAGCAGATCGAATTCAGGAGTGCCTTGAATATCTCCACCCTCAACGAGATTTTTGTCACGCATGGCGTAAAAAAAGCGCTCCGCTTCCGTCTGGGATGGAAAAAGTTGACCTTTGATGACCAGTTGGTTTGGCATTGTGGTTCCGCTCCGTAGGGTTAGTCGGCAAACTCGTCAATCGCTGGAAGACCGGAATCTCGGCCCGCTCTGCTGCAGCGCTCGCGTGCATCGCTTCCATCTTTACATTTCAGCGACCGCCCATTGCATTAGGCTTTTCTCGAAGGCGGTAAGCTGCAGGCTCTCCACCCGAGGGGCAAGCGATCGTAGTTTTGCCAGCAGATCGTTCAGGCGCTCTGATGGCAGAATCAGGTGCTTGATCTTGGTTGAGATCTGAGTGGGGATTCCATATTCGTCCAGTGCGGTGAGCAGTGGGTCAAGGAACATATTCTCCAGTTGCTCAGCGAAGAAGCTAAAGTCTCCTGGCTCGCACCCGTGTTGCTCCAGCACGTCGACCTGAATTTTGTGAATCGCCATGATGTCCCGAGGTAATCTGAAGCACATCATGTTTCTAATGAATTTCAGGCGCAGGTTAATGGCTTCACTCGCCGAGATATTCTCCCACCGATTTTCCACCGCTTCGCTCAAATAGGTGGGTAAGTTTTTCTGATTTCGAAGTTCATTGATGTGCCAAGCCAACTGAGAACTGGACGAGATCAGGTAATCCATCAGGTTCTTACCTTCTAGTATGTAGACCAGCTCGCATAAGTAATTCAGTTGGTTTGGCTCAGGAATGCCTTTCCAGCCCAACAACTCCTGACCGTCAGTAAGGTCACTGATGATAGTTTTCGCCACTTCGACCTGACGCTCGATAGGAATGTGGCGGTTTTCGATCAGGGTGGCAGGTGACAGCAACGGGTTGGCATACGCCTCCTGAAGGCGGCCTCGCGAGATATCCGTGAGGTATTCGTTTTCCAGCTGCATTAAAAGGCCGATAGGTGAGGTTTCATCCTGATGGCCGATGGGGTACTCGACCGTCAGGCCCTGCTCAATGGGCGGGGCTTCGAGCATGAACACCTTGCCGATGAAGTATTTATTCATGCGGCCAGCGCGCCCAGAAATGTTCTTGTAAGTGAAGTAATCGAGCGTCGACATTTTGAGGCGGCGATCGTAAATAATCACGTTCTCAGCCGACGTGTTGACGCCCTCAATCATCGTTGATGTACAGATGATTCGCTTGATGACGCCCTCGTTGAACAGCTTGACGATGTACTGCTGCAGCGCGCGAGGCACCCCGCCATGGTGTATCCCGATACCCAGGGCGATCGCCCTGGCAACGTTCCATTCTGGATGGTAATGCTTGGAGATCCATGCAGCGATTTCCTGCGTCTCTGGCACCGGGATCAACCCAGCATCCTGGATAAGATACTCAGCGACCCTGTTTGCGCTTGCCGGCGCCTGACAGTAGATCAGGGTAGGGGACTCCAGCGTCCTGACCAGTTCCAATAGCTTCTGTGTGCGCTCCTCTGAGCGCATGCCCAGATTGAAATTCTGGATATCGACCGCGACGGTGCTGAAGTCGGACGGGATGAAATGATACTCGTAACCGTCTAACCCAGAGATCTTCTGAATGTGCGGCCCGAGCATGTAGAACTGTGCTCCGGTCTTTGCGAGCTTGTGGAACGCCAAGCTCAGATCAACGGCGCGCGAGCTCTCATCCTTATCGCTACCCAAATCGATTTTGTAAAATTCGTCCAGCACGAAGAACTCCACATCATCCAGATCAGGACGCTGAATAACGCGCTCCTGCGTCAGGAGGTAGACGTTGGTGACAGCGGGCACGGCTTCTTGGCTGGGGTGGGTGATCAGGTTGAACTCTCTGAACCGCTTGACCAAGCGGCGGCGGGTTTCGTCAATCAGCGCAATGGTGGGAACGATCACAACCACCTTCTTGAACCGGCGCTGGGCAAGTACTGCGTCGATGACCAGGCTCTTGCCGACGCTGGTGGAGGCGCTCAGGACGACGTTTTGCCCCTGCATGATCAAGCTGAAAACGTGTGCCTGGAGGTGATGAAACACCATGCCAGGTTCTACACCTTCAACTCTGTGAGCCTCGTAAGCCAAGCGATCAGACAGGGCCATGTTGCTCAGGTGTGGCGTGATGTAAGGAAATAGCCCAACGGCTCGCACCATATTGAGCAGGAGCGATTGTTCGACTGCGTCGAAGAGTGCGAACTTGTCGAGCGCACGGATCACCAGATCCCGTCCCTCCCACTCGGCGTTGCTTCGGTTGACGATGGCGTTAATGGCAAGCAGCACATCGACCGTCGAAACGCCCTCATCACTGAGTTTCGCTAGGCTGTTCTTGATCGTTTCGTAATTCATTAACGCATCATTCCTTGAGATGGCCGAAGCCGGCTTGGCCAGTTCGGAATACCTTCACCCTGTAGTTTTCTCAGCTTTGCAAATCGACCACATGCCTTAGCTTATACCTGCAGGTCTTCAAGTGTTTTGCAGCGGGCGTTGAAGGCATTTGTCAGCTTCTCGATGCTTTCCATTGGCACGAGGAAGACCATCACCTTTACTTGCTTGATGTTCTCTGGCAGCTGGGTGGTGAAGGTGCTGAAGTGGGCCTCGATTTCTTTTCTAAGGTTGTTCACGTAATCAGCGAGCCAACCTGACGAGAGTGCGTGACTGTCGTAGGTCAGCAGGATGGGAAAGCACAGGAGGTTCAGCATGTCATCGACTGACGAGTTCCGGTGCAGTGCCTGGTTGAAGGCGTCCGCTTTCGGTTGATGGTGCAGGGGCTCGCGCAGGTTGATGATGATTTCCCTTTCCGACGAGAGCACCGTCTCCGAGATGGTTGCGTCCAGGACGCCGCAGATCTGCGCCAACGTCGCGTCCATGGTGTCTGCTTCAATCAGGCGCGCTAGCCCCAGCCATAGCTGATCGTCCTGGCCAGGTATCTGGACGATGTGGGCGTTGCCAAATTCGGAGAGCTTGCCACCGGATTTATAGAAAACCTTGCACGCCACGGGCTCACTATTTTGGCGGCTGCGCAGGATGGCGTGGAGTATTAATTCGGCGATCAGCCTGTCACGGGGCAGGTCGCAGTCGCTGAATGCATTGATGGAACGTGCGAGCATGGCTTCGGCATTGTGCGCGAGGATGTTCACGATCTCGCTCGCCTTGAGTGAGAATTCTGGGAGCCATTCGACTAGGTGTTTAGCAAAACCGTCGTGCCGCCACGCTTTCAGCGCATAGCGTACGTCAAAGCCTGAAAATGAGTGCAGCAGGCCCTCATCGGTGCTTGCGTGAAATTCGATTAGGAAGGGATCTGGCCGCTTTTTGTAGGGTTTGGCTGTGGCCGTTGACTTGTCATCAGCTGCATCTAGCAGCTGCTTGAGCTGGGCCAGAGCCGGTTCCCGCAGAATGATTTTTGTCGATGCAGCCGTTTTCACGTTGGCCGTGGCAGCCTTGTCAGCCATCTCCAGGAACTCATCGTAAATGGCCTGCATCTGAGTATTATTGGGACGGTTCCCGAAATCCTCAGCAAGCTTGGAAAGGGCTTTGATGTTGACCGCTTCCAGTGCCTCCACATCCCCATAGACCTGCCAGACGCAGTTCTCCGCCCAATAGGAGAAATTCCGATTTTGTGGTGAGGTGAATGTCTTGAATTTCTTGAGCAGGCCTTTGCCTCGGGCCGTGGTGGTGTCAGGCAGATTCCGTTTATCCAGCTCCGTTTTAAAGCCGTCAAGAACCTTCGCTACGTCGCGCTTGGTCACAATGCGGAAGCGGGCAGGGCCAGGGCGCACATCGCAATTCAGCGATTTATGGAGCAAGGACGAGTTGGCTTTTGTGCCATCCGGCTTGGTCACCTCATCCACATTCCATTTGTGGTCACCCTCTGTCGTCTTGACCTGGATGTACTCATTGACGAGCTGCCCCGCGTACTGGAATACGGCCACGATATCGTCGGCGGTCTCGCACTCTACCTGGGTGTAACTGCTATCGCGCAGCATCTTGAAAATGAAGCTGACGGCTACATGGTCTTGATACTTGAAGCCTTGCCTCGCAGCGGGCCCACCTTTGTTGGATGGGCTAGTAATACGCACCATGACATCCCTGTATTGCGAGAAATTTCCAGAAATGGGCATCCGATTGATCAGCCTCGGTGACAAATACGGAGCCTGCTAATAGCGTAAAGCTACCACTAATGGCAAATAGCCCGCTATTGGCAATATTAAGCAATCCGACGATCGTCCACACCGATTCAGCGGGTATCTACTACGCTAGCAAAGTCCGCCACGGGGAGCGGGGCGGGTGGCATATTCGGTGAGTGCCGGCACCCAATTTGGACTCAAACCGAGTTTAATGGACTCGACCTGTAAACGTAGAAAATGACTTGTTAACCAAGGTGGTTTACAGGTCATTTTTCTGGTTTACACCCTCTCCAGGCTGGGGTGCCGCAAGCCCTGAATCAAGGCGTCGTGTCATCTTTCGCACGGTAAAGCTGGTCGTCAGACTTTGGCGATCTGAGATTTAAGGGCCAACGTCAGGGTCAGGCGCCGGTTAGTGAAGGTCTTGAAGAACCCCGCCTTGGTGGCCTTGCTCTGGGCCGGGGGAGGTGCTTTCCACAGACCAAATATGATGACCTCGTCGTTCTCGCTTAGCCCATCAAACCAGCTTGCCTTGGCCGCCCACACACCCACTTCGAGGCTTATACCGTTTGTGGGTTCGTTGGGATCCTGGGTGACCTTTAGTCGTTCAAGGTTCATGACATTGAGCGTTGGATCGTCCTTGACGCCCCGCTTGATCTTACCGACGCGTCCATGGATGGCGATCGGGTATTGAGTCGAACTCTTTGAGACGGCGTAGTGGGCCTCCATTTGCCGGGCGTGTTCGAAGTAGAACTGGTTCCAGCCGACGGTATTGCCTGCAAACACTAATTCCAGGTGCTCCTCGATGTCAGCGTCTTCGTCGCACATTGCGCGCAGTCTAAGGACGCGTTGTGCGGTATTGATGTAGGAAGACAGCCGATTGGATGATGGTGTGTAGGTTATGGAGGCAGTAGGGGTTCGCTCGCCACCGTCATTTTCCTTGGGCCGCTTCGCATTTGCCTTCAACTCTTCTGTCACCGCGACCAGGCGCATGCGGAAACGGTTTTTCTGGACGCTTTCGACCAGGCCGTCGGAGGTGCTGGCGAGCTCAACGATTTGCTTATCAACGCCGAACCGGCAGCTAGGGCCATGCGCTCCGTTCGCTTGCAGGCGGAAGAAGGCACGAACCTTAGAGGGGTTGTCGTAGCAGTCCCGAGTGAAAGAATTCACATGGAATACTGTGGCGTCGCAGCGTTCACACTTCAGAGGAGCTGTACCCATGCCCTTGGCATAGGTGTCTGCAGCCCATTTGACGCCTTTTTTGTCATAGGCATGGGTCATCTTAATACCGGCCATACAAATCCTTATGCGCATATCGCTACCTGACTGCGGCAGCGTAGTGAGTCGGTTACAGCGATAAGTCGAGATTCTCTACATTGGTCGAGGCTGACAGTCGTTGCTTCTTACTGATCGGCACGGCTTGTGCTTCGTCACTCAAAGCCTTTGGGATCCCTGAGGAACTCCTCTGCGATGTGCAGTGCGCTGATGTGCTGTGCATGGACGATGGGATTGCCGCATGAGCAATCTGTGGTCTTCGCTTCCCGTGTCCACACTCCGTTTGCCTGCCTCCGATAAGTCCAGCCCGTGATGAAACCAGCACCAGTCAGTCGAAGTCCTGGGTGGTTGACGGTGAGTTCACAAACCTCAAAAAGGTCGGGCCCGCGAGGTATTACACCGACGCCCTTCTGGTAGAGCGTCAGGTGATCAAGGGTTGGGTGCTTGATCAGCGTGTCCGCTTCGAAAGCTACCGTACCATTTGCATTGATTAGCTTCTCGATCTCAGGGAAGCGAAGGGGCTTATTCGGGTCGGCTGAGCCATAGAGCACCATGTCCGGAATTTCGACGAAGATTCCGCTGTGGGGGTTACCATCAATTGAGTCCTGGGTATCCCGAATCTTTGCGCCACGATAGAAGGCCGTCTGCGCCCCTGCGATTTTAACAACGCTTGAATGGTATTCCGGGAGTTCTAGCGTTCGCTTGAACGCAGGCAGATTTTTGAGGGTGGCGTCAGACTTGATCTCCTCCAACGGCAAGCCCAGCAGCGATCTCAAGATCGGATCTTCGGCGGGAGAGGGGAAGAGCGTGTTCGTCGCGGTTAAACCATGGGCAGTGGCATATGCCTGCAGAACGCCGCTCGGGACAGTGATTTGGGCGAGAAAGCAATTCTGCGGGATCGGATTATGCAGAGGGCCGAGAAGCCAAGCAGATTGAGCCACAGTTCGGGGCCTATAGCCCTCAACGGTCAACGTAGCCAAGTTGACCAGGCCTACATTATTAGCGGCCTGCTTATCGAGTACATAGAGATGGCCAGTCCCGATCATAGGTACATACCGGGCCATGCGCTTTCTGACCATCACCGCCTGCTCGTCACAGTCCTCGCCCAGCTCCAGAGTGATCGCTTCGGTGTATTTGTGGCTGGCAAACCAGGCAGCTACAGCTGGGCTAGAGGTGCAGTCCACGTAAAACGAGCGCCATCCGTAGTGCTGAAGGAGGGCCTGTTGAAAGCCAAAGTCCGCTCGATGTTGAGCGATATATGCATCCAACACACTTTGGGAGTAGCGGCACCATTTGAGCATTTCGCTCGGTATACAACCCTTTCTATCGAAGGACGTCCCAATGGAGGGGGCTCCTGCCTCACCGTAATGAGAGGTCTGGCCACGAAACAAAACATCCTCACCGAAGCTCACGATGATCTGGTTTAACTCGTCGACGCTTTTGGCTTCATATTGCCTCATGCTGCTGCCCCGCGATGGCGTACGATTTGGTGACTTTCTGTGTTCCACAGAATCAAGCTAAGACGCATTCTTGCATAGCAATGATGTTGCTGAGGAGGTACCCCAGGCCGTGCGGATCGAGGCAGGTACTATCAGGTTATGCCTTGGAATGCTTTCTCAGTTGCCGGTTTGATATCGTGCCAAGGGTTCGATCTCAGGTAGCCTGTCCAGAAGGAATCAGTAATGTTGATGTTTAGGAAGTACAGCCCGAGGTTCGCCAGTGAGGGAGAAATTGCTCGCAGCGCTATGCCAATAAGTTGGTGTGGCCGGGTCGTGTGATTTCCTTGCTACTCGCGTTTCCGCTAACGCAGTGGCTTGCAGCGATTCTCGGAATCGTTATGGGGCTGATCGTGTACGCGGTAGGGGGAGACTTTCGCAAGCATGAGAAAATGCTCGCCGGGCAAACCCCTTTCTGGCGAAGGCTCTGGCTGATGAAAAGTGGGGCAACGTTCCTGGGTTGTACCGTCGTTGCTGCTGGTGTAGCGCTGGGTCAGACAGATTGGTTGGGCAAGGCGCATGCGTTTCATGAGGTCGCCCAATCAGCCATGACATTCGTGACCCTTACCGAAGCGCTGTTTAAGTAAGTGAACGGCGAGAGGTCTGCCAATGCGACCTCTCACTCCAGCTCCAGGAAGCGCTTATTCCTGTCGATCGTATTCAGATCGGCACGATGATCCGGCTGCGGGCCACACAGACGTTATCTTTCACCGCATAACATTCCACGTAATGGTCGCCTTGGAAGGTTGAGTGCTCGGTGATTTGATGGTGGCCGCTGTCAATCCGAATTTCCCCGCGAATCATGTTCCTCTCAATGGCCTGTGGGCCGAGATTCTTCACCTTCCAGTAGATCTTATAAGGTGGCGGCACATCGATCTCGGCGACCCAGAATGTCAGCTCACGCTGTTTCGGTATCCGATACGTCATGACGCGAGACATGAGGTTGCGAAGCCGGTCGCCCTCGTTCTTGACGGAGCAATCGATACGAAGGGTGTACTGAATGTCGAGGCTGAATTTTCGGCCAATGAACTCTTCGCCATTTTTGACGCGGTTTTCCGCGATGGCCTGCTTCTTTTCCTGCTCGACGTATTCGGGGAAATGCTCGCCAAACACAGTGCTCCACCTCTCATGGGCAATCTCGGCATCGTCCAGAGCCTCCTGTAAGCGTCGCAGGGCCTTCTTGGCTTTAGGGTGGAAGTTACCTGACTTCGTCACGATAGAGCCGCTTCCGGGAGCACGCCATTGCTCCTTGTCCTCGTCGATATCCACCAGGTATGCGAAGAAGTCCCGAGTCATTTCACCGTAGGCGGAATATGACTTGGTGTCGTAATCCGTGGTGCTCTTGAGGAATTGGTAGCAGAGGGTGTCGATCATCATCCCTTTCAGCGGCACGCCATGGTCATTCTTCCAGGCCCGCACCATTTTGCAGAGGCGCTTCAGGTTATGGTTTTTGGCCTGGTTTAGCTCATTGATCTCATCAATTTCAGCGACCGGATTGCAGCTTTTCCAGCTACCTCCATCATTCGCATCCGGATAGGTGTAACTGCCATCTTCATGCTCGAACGCAGGTAGCACTTCAACCACATAGTCCGTGAAGTTTATCGACACCACCTGCTGTTGAGCCCTGACCTCATGGTTCGGGAAGCGATCCTTCAGGGCCAGACGTATCTCACCGAGCAGTGACGATTGCTTGTTGTTCTCGTAGCGTTGGAAGCGATCGTATACCGACCATGGCAGCACGAACGCCATGTCCAGGTCGCTCACGCCGTGTACGGCGGTATGTCGACCATATGATCCAACCTGGCGGCAGTGTAGGATCTCTGAGGTGCTGTCGTAGTATTTTCCGTTCAGTTTCTCGGTGATCTGCCGGTAGCTTTTGGAGATCTCGTCAGCATTTTTAACCGCCAGGTTCCTACGAAACTGCTCGAAAAGCTCTTTACTCATGGGGGCAGACTTCCTTCAGCGAGAGGAGAAGATCCGGGTGCGTGACAAGCCATGACCAGCCGGCAACAGCGATCAGCATCACTACGATGAGGGCGTATACGGAAAAGGGGATCTTGTCCCTGAAGAGCCTAAATTCACGGTGCTCAGCGATCCAGTCGATCTGGTGATCCCAGAAGAACTTTTTGTGAGCTAGCCAGCCCGAAAACAGAATGTGCTTCCTCTGACAGGCCGACCGGAACTCGGTGGTGATTTGATCCAGTTCGGCTTGATCGACGGCAGTGAACTGCAGGTTGGACTTGCAACGAGCCGACATGCTCTTCAGCTGATCAAGCAGTTGAGTCAGCTTGTTTCCAGACTGGAAATATTGCTCTTTGGTATCGGCGTAATAGGTGATGTAGAGACTGCAAATGCCGATAACCGTGATAAGCGCCGAGACGTGTTTTGCCGCCAGGACATCGATATAGAGCGCTAGCACTCCAATCACTAAGGAGATCAGACCGATCCAGCCCGGGGCTTTCTCCACAATGTCGTAGGTGGAGAAGTGGAGTTTGGCAGAGTAGCCGACGTCATAGGCCTTCTCGGCGATCAATTTCAGCGCAACCTGCTGATCCATATAGCTTACCTGCAGTAAGTAACCTGTGAACGTCTGCCTACCGCAGATGAACGATAGGCCGACGGCCCTGACGCCCTCAGATTGCCTCGGGCAGCGTGGAGACACGTTCCAGGGCCAAGCGATCCACCAGGTGGCGGGGTAGATTTAGCCACTTTATGCCATGGAATGGCCACCACTATAAACGTCGACTTTGAGAAGGGGCTGTTCCGGGGGGGGGGCTACGGTATTCAGCGGGGTCGCGCGTTGTTGATTGATGCCTTTTGCCTGTTGGGCTACAAGCCTTCGGTTGGGGAAAAAGCCTTGGGAGTATTTCCGGCAAAGAAACCCATGACTCTTTAGAAAAGCAGATACCTTTCGCTGACATTATCGACTGCAAGGTGAGAGACGCCGTCGAGACAGGATCAGTAGTCGCCGAAGTGAAGACTTTTTTAGGGCTCGGAATATCTTGCCTTGGAGATGGCAGTTGTTAGGACAATTCAAACCCTGTCGTGGAAAGTCCCTGACCCCGACCAGCATCTGGAAAAACGGCCAGCTTTTCAGTGCACTGCTGGCCTCGATGCCGTTGATTCTGTAATTCCAAGCCTACTACCAAACCCGCGCTTTTTGCAGCTCTGATGAGGTGGTTTGAGTCAGGAGCGCGGGGGGCGCTCCCGACCATTGGCCCACAAGCTTCGGGTGTTTGTCGACGTCTCACTTCGTGACTACGATGTTGTCATGCCCGCAGCGGGCTCTCCCAACGCTACCTTGAGGGTTTCGCCCATACGGTTGGCCGAGCTGGTTGAAGCAACCTGGGTGGACGTAGGCCAGGCCTAAAAGTCGCCAGACGATGGCGGGTCTCGGCGTATCCAGGCTGATGACGATATGCGCGACGCAACTGAACATCTAGGCGAAACTTCCCCTCCAAGTACCACCACTTGGAGGATTCGCTATGCAGCCGAAAACGGAAGGGTTTGAAGAGCAAGGCCCGAGCGGCGTGCCGTTCATTAACGATCCGGAAAAACCGACTTCTCCGCCGTTGAACGACGCCGACGCGACAGATGCCGCCGAGGCAGAAGAAGACATCGTTGACGACGGTGAATCCATTTAACGAAGGAGGCAGGCAATGGACAACTATCACCTGAGCCCAACTGCAGACGGATGGGAGCTAAAGAAAGCCGGTGCCGAGCGTGCAACGAAGCGAGCCGCCACGAAGCAGGAACTGGTTAGGGCGCTGGCCGATTTCTTTGATGGAAAAATCGCATCGGTGAAGATTCACAGGGCTGACGGCACCATCGAAGAGGAACGCACCTATCCGCGCTCAGCGGATCCCAAGCGGTCTAAGGGATGATTCCTGTCACCGCTGCAGACCTTGGTATCGAGTTTGGCGATGCGAGCGGCCATGGGTTTTACAAGTGGCTGCTCGCGAGCTTTTTGATCGGTAAGAGAATTCGTTCTTCTGCCGCAATTGAGGCCTACCGGAACCTGGTTGATCAACATGGCCTGGATACGCCCGAGAAGTTGGCCCATTGTCCCCATCGCGATTTAGTCAGGATTCTGGGTCAAGCTGGATATGCCCGGTACGACGAGTCTACTGCAAAGCGGCTACATGCCTTAGGTATTGGGGTTTCTCAAGAACTTGATGTTCAGTTGAACACGTTGAGGAAGAACGGGATCGCGGTCTCTTCGTTCCGAGAATGGCTTTTGGCTTTCGATGGGGTGGGCCCGAAAACCCTGGAGATTTTTATGCGTGAAGCAGCAGCGATGCTTGAGCATCGGTCTACAGGGGAATCGTGACACTGAAGCAGGTGCCATTCGTTTCCGAGGACGACACGCGTATCTTGCCACCATGGCTCGCGACGATCTCAGCCGCAATAAACAACCCCAATCCGAGGCCTTGGGGCGATTTGCTACCCACCTCGGTGTAGCCAGAATACCGCCGTCCAGGATCAAACAGGGTGGGTATGACGACTGCTGGGATAGGCTTGCCAGCATTTCTGACCTCGAAGGTCATGGTGCCATTTTCTGCCACAAGGGCGACCTGGATTGGCTGATGTAGGTCGCCGTGCCTGATCGCATTGCCGATCAGATTGGTGAACACCTGCGCTATACGCTCCGGATCGAATTGCCCGACAACTTGAGCAGTGTCATTGAACTCAATAACTGCGCCGGGCTCACCTGCGCTGAGCTCATTGATCGCCGTTCTGCAGATTAAGTTAAGCTCAGACGGTCGTTTGGCCACTGGAATGCCGGTGCCCAAGTTGCAACGAGCCAAGTCCACCAAATCGTTGACCATACGGTTAGCCCGTCTTGCACTGGTTCCGACTTGGGTCGCAATATCCTTTTCTCGATCGGTGAGGTTTGGGCTTTTTCTAAGGAGATCTGCCCCCATCAACGTAGCTGTGAGGGGCGCACGTAGATCATGCCCCAATACCCCTAAAACCATTCTCCGGGTAGTCTCGACAGCCTTGCCGTATGCGGCGATGGATTCAACCAGTGCCTGGTCTATCGCTTCGTTGAATCGCACCATGTCTGCAATCTGGGAAGACGTGCTTATTTCTTCACCGACCAACCAGATCCGCAGCACGCTGGATCTAAGAGCGCGATATTCGGACACCATTTGATCCATAGAAAAACCATCAATCAGGCGGAGCACAGCGTGCGCTTGCGCTGCCGTTTCCTCGATGCTGGCTGGTGCGAGGCCTTTAGACTTACGGATTTCCTGGCTTTCAGTCTGCGGTAGCCGCATGTCCACCGCCACGGCTTTGAGGATTTGTTCCGCATGGTTTCGCAGGCCTGTGATGCTGAGTTCTTGGGCGGTATCGACGTCCCTTGCGAAGGACTCCCACGCATGAAGGATCGTTTCCAGATTCGCTTCTATAAAATCAGGGAGTCGCATCGTCCACCTCTCATTTAACTACCGCCATTCCAAGATAGGCATGGACTATAGCGGCTGCGCTGTAAGCGTTCCGCCATCTCACATTGCGTGGTTGGGGTACCGCCTAGACTCGCCCGTCCATATGCATTAGATCTGACCAGCCATTTGCAAGGAATTGACCACCACATTTCATGACCTTGACCGGCAGAGAACGACGGTGGACTCAAATGGTAGATGTAACAATAGCAGCCTACGCTCCGTCCTGGAGCCTGTATGCTGAAAGCAAAAGCCGGAGCCGTTTCTAGGAGTCAGCGATGAAAATAACCGGAAGAGTTGAGGTCTAGACCGTCACGGACGTCATGTGCGATGTGTGCCGCTGCTCTACCCGCTTGGATACTGGCGGGCATCAGTTCGGCACGCTACAAGCACACTGGGGCTATGGCGCTGCGCATGATGGGGAGCGCTATGAGCTGCACCTGTGTGAAGAATGCTTCTTCCGAACGTTGGCTTACCTCAAGCAGGAGCGGCGAACTCAACATCTGCTCAGCGAGGATGTCCAGGATCTCACCGATGATCTCGGTCTGGTCGCGAAGGATGATTATTTTGGTGACGCTGGGGGCCGATAGTAAGCGTCCGCCCAATTCACCTTGCGCAAGTCAGACTGGCACCCACTGATGCGGCAGCAACTGCCCGATCTCACTGGCCCGTTGGGTCGGCAGCCGCGTCAGCACATCTTTGAGATAGGCATACGGATCATGCCCATTCATCCGCGCCGATTGGATCAGGCTCATGATTGCAGCCGCCCGCTTGCCGCTGCGCAGCGACCCGGCAAACAGCCAGTTCGAGCGGCCAAGCGCCCATGGCCGTACCTGGTTCTCGACCTGGTTGTTGTCGATGGGCACAGCCCCATCGTCCAGGTAGCGCGTCAGCGCTACCCAGCGTTTCAGGCTGTAATCGAGGGCTTTGGCCGTGGCTGATCCGTTGGGTACCAAGTCGCGCTGCGCCAACATCCAGTCATGCAGTTTTTTGAGGATCGGTACCGCCATTTCCTGACGTATTAGCCAACGATCATTGTCACTCATGTCCCGCGCTTGACGCTCGACCTCGTACAAGCCGCTGATCGAGTGCAGCGCTTGTTCGGCCAGCTGACTTTTGTTCGCCACGTGCAGATCGAAGAACTTGCGACGGGCATGAGCCATGTACCCGATTTCAGTGATGCCCTGCTCAAAACCAGCTTTGTAGCCAGCGAAGTCGTCGCAGACCAGCTTGCCGTTCCAGTCGCCCAGGAAGTTGCGCGCATGTTCGCCAGCACGGCTTGGGCTGAAGTCGTAAACCACTGCTTTGAGCGCCGAAAACGGCGTGGTGCTGTAGGCCCAGACATAGGCCCGGTGGGTTTTCTTCTCGCCGGGCGCAAGCATCTTTACCGGTGTCTCGTCGGCATGTATCACGCCCTGGTTCAGCACCGCTTCACGCAGAGCGTCCACCAGCGGCTGAAGCCGCACGCCGGTTTGTCCGACCCACTGCGCCAGGGTCGAGCGAGCAATCGCCAGCCCGGCGCGGCCAAAAATCTTCTCCTGCCGGTACAGCGGCAAGTGATCGGCAAACTTGGCCACCATCACGTGGGCCAACAAACCTGCGGTCGGGATACCTTTATCGATAACCTGCGCCGGCACCGGCGCCTGCCTGGAGTTGTTCGTTGTCGAGCTCGACCTCGCAGCCATGGCGAATGCCGGGCCAGTGGAACTTGCCTTGGTTCAGTCGCCGCGCGGCGAGCCAGACGCCCACGCCGTCGTGCACCAGCACTTTCATCCGGTTAGCCCGACGATTAGCGAACAGATAAGCGCAGTGCGGCTTCGCCGCACCAAACACCGCGATCACTCGGGCTAAAGCGGTTTCGGTACCGGCGCGCATGTCCACCGGCTCGGTGGCCAGCCAGATCGCATCAATGCGGATCATTGAGCGAAAGCCCGAATAAATTGCGCACAACCCTCGGGATCCGAGACTGGCCATTTCACCGTGATCACTTGCCCGGCCACGGGCAACTCGATGATCACTGACGCTTCGACTGGCCGTTTAGGTGTGGCTTTTAGCGGGACGAAAGCCGGTAGTGAAGCCGCTGCGGGCTGATCTCGATAGAGCGGCAGCCATTTGCGGATGACGTTGGCATTGATGCCGTGGCTGATGGCGATACTAGGAAGACAGCCGATTGGATGATGGTGTGTAGGTTCTGGAGGCAGTAGGGGTTCGCTCGCCACCGTCATTTTCCTTGGGCCGCTTAGCAGTTGCCTTCAACTTTTCTGTCACCGCAACCGACGCATGCGGAAGCGGTTCTTCTGGACGCTTTCGACCAGGTCGTCAGAGGTGCTGGCGAGCTCAACGATTTGCTTATCAACGCCGAAACGAAAGTTGGGGCCATGCGTTCCATTCGCTTGCAGGCGGAAGAAGGCCCGAACCTTAGAGGGTTTGTCGTAGCAGCCCCGAGTGAAGGAATTGACATGAAATTACTGCTGCGTCGCACCGTTCACACTTCAGAGGATCTGTACCCATGCCCTTGGCATAGGTGCCCGCCCTGAAGTAGATATGCCCGCCAAGCTATTGTAGCAACTGGCTGGTAGCCTTCACCAATCCCCAAGATTACAGGCCTGTGGTGGGGTGAGCTGTGTTGAAATCTTCATGATGGTCGAGCTCGACCGGTATTGCCTGAGGCGGCGGCGCCTTGAAACGTGACATGTCAGCAATCCTTAACTACTTGCTGGCTCCATTCTCACTTCACTACTGGCCGTTTCAGAACCGCACCTTCCCATTTTACAGAATTTAGTGATGCCGATGGTTATTGGGTGACTGTGGCGAGGATTCCAGATGGAGAAGCTGAGCCGGGGGATCCCTAGAATCGTGCAGGTGGCTCGACGACTCAAGAGGTTGGATGTTCAACAAGCAGAGCACTATCGCAGAGAGGAAAAGTACAGAGTGGGCGGTTTTCCCAAGGCTTTCTTGAACATCGTGATAAAGGCGTTAACAGAGTCATAGCCCAGAATGCCTGCCACACGTTGCACGGGTACGCCTTCTGCCAGATGACTCAGTGCGATCATCAGATGCAGTTGCTGGCGCCAGCGTCCGAAGCTCAGCCCAGTCGTACTTTCCACCAGTCTGGCCAGCGTTCGCTCACTCGTTACAAGCCGATTGGCCCACTCGCGCAACGTGGTTCGGTCACCGGGGTCTGCAAAGAGCGTATCCGCGATTTGTTTGATCTTGGGGTGGTCGGATATCGGCAAATGCAGCTCTTTCAGCGGAGCATCGGAAAGCTGCTCAAGCAGTACTGCAACCAGCCGCGCAGTTTTGCCCTCGGAAAGACTGGAGGGTTCCTGCTCTGCGAGGTGAAGAATCATCTCGCGGACAATGGGTGTAATGGCAACCGTACAGCAGGCTTCAGGCATCTCTGCTGCACCGGGCTCAATAAACAAAAAACAAGTGCGGGCGTTTTCGGTCATGCGGCAACTGTGCGGCGTGCCGCCGGGAATCCATACCGCATGTTGGGGAGGCACAAGCCAAAGTGCGTTCTGCACCTCACAGCTCACCGCTCCGTGCAAAGACAGGATTAGCTGGCCTTTGCGATGATCGTGGGCGCGGGCAACCGAATCATTGAGGGCAGGCGCAACCTTGAGCGCAATCGCAGCCTGATCGAAGAGATTTGAATCGAAATCTTCCGGTGAGGAAACGACATTTTTTGAGCTTGGCATAATTTAGGTATCAGGTGTCTTGATATCTATATTACATAATTCTGAACCTCTCTACAGTGGTCTTCTTTTCAGAGGACAGCTAGAGAATATGTCAGTTACAAAAAATAAGTGGCAGACCGTTGCGCTCGTCGCGGGCATTCTGCTTATTGCCTTAAACTTGCGCGTTCCCTTTACCAGCATCGCGCCTGTTTTGCCGCTCATCCAGAAAGATTTTGGCTTGAGCGCCTCGGCTCTAGGCCTACTTACTTCACTGCCTCTCCTGGCTTTTGCCGCCTTTTCCCCGCTCAGCGCGTCGGTCGCCCGCCGGTTCGGAATCGAGCGCACGCTCTTCGGTGCACTGTTGGTCTTGTCATCTGGCATCCTGCTCCGTTCCGTAGGCAGCGCATGGGCGCTGTACTCCGGTACGATACTGATAGGCACCGGCATCGCGCTAGGCAACGTACTGCTCCCCGGCCTGATCAAACGCGACTTCTCAAAGAGAATGGCGTCCATGACCGGCGCTTACTCCATTACGATGGGCGCAGGGGGCGCGGTGGGATCTGCAGTGATAATTCCCCTGACCCAATCCTGGGGATGGCCTGTTGCCCTGAGTTTGTTGATCGCCGCCCCATTGTTGGCGCTGGTTGTGTGGCTCCCGCAGTTGAAAAAGCACGAACACGTGAATCTGTCTGGCCCGAAACAAGTGGCAACCGTGGCCGTATGGCGTTCGCCGCTTGCATGGCAGGTCACGCTCTTCATGGGGCTGAACGCGATGCCCTTTTATGTCGCCGTAGGCTGGCTGCCGACCATTCTGATGGATCATGGCATAACCCCGGATAAGGCAGGAGCAGTACACGGAACGCTTCAACTGAGCACAGCCATCCCCGGATTGGTTCTGGCGGCCACGCTTCGCCGTCTCAACGACCAGAGATTGGCCGCCGCTACCGTCAGCCTCTTAACCACCTCATCTCTGATCGGGCTTTTATATGCCCCAGGCTACGCCATGTTGTGGGCCGCATTCATGGGCTTTGGCTCTGGTGCAAGCATGATGCTGGGCCTGACATTCATCGGCTTGCGCACAAAACATTCGGGTGACACAGCGGCACTTTCAGGAATGGCGCAATGCGTTGGCTACTTGATGGCGGCTGCAGGCCCCTTAGTGCTGGGCCAACTGCACGACTGGACGGGTGGCTGGGCAGCACCGCTGCTGATTACAGCCGCAATTTCTATTGCGGGCGCATTCACCGGGATGCTGGCCGGGCGTAACGTTCAGCTCGAACCCGCTCGTCGCAAAAGCACCATCGTGCCATGCCACTGACCGGTAAACATGATTGATACGTGTCGAGACCGACCAAGTCGTCCTATCAAGACCCCAATGTAATCACTGAGTAATATGTATGAGCAACGTACTGATTATCAACGGCGCAAAGCCATTCCTATTCGCCAAGGGCGAACTCAACAATATGTTCGCCACACTGGCGACTGAGCACCTCACAGCACTCGGCCATAGCGTTTCCACTACAGTGGTCGACGCTTCTTACTCGGTTGACGAGGAAATTCAGAAAATCGCTAATAGCGATGTCATCATCTATCAGATGCCCGGTTGGTGGATGGGCGAGCCCTGGGTTGTCAAGCGCTACATCGATGAAGTCTTCAGCGCCGGCCATGGCGTCCTGTATGCCAGCGATGGCCGCTCAAGTAGCGACGCGTCGAAAAAGTATGGAAGTGGTGGCCTGTTGCAGGGCAAGAAATACATGCTGTCGCTGACCTGGAACGCGCCACTGGAAGCCTTCGACGACCCGGAGCAGTTTTTCCACGGTGTAGGGGTAGAGGGCGTCTATCTGCACTTTCACAAAGCCAATCAATTCCTCGGGTTGGAAGCACTGCCCACCTTCGTCGCCAACGACGTCGTGAAGAACCCGCAGATTGAGCAGGACATCGCCAACTATCGCCGGCACCTCGATCAATGCTTTCTTTGATCCGTCGTCGTTGCTATCAGCGCACGAGCCACGCTATCCAGTCAGCAAATGCGCTCACGGCCAGGCAAAGAAAGCGCTGAGGCGGGTATAGCAGGTGCAAAGGAACCGAAGCAGGCTGCCAATCAGCAAGCACTTCGACCAGCCGACCATCTCGCAGATGTTCGGAAACTACGTTCTCGGCAAGTTGCACCAGCCCAGATCCTTCTAGGTGGAAACCATGGCCTTTAGCAGTAGTGCGAGGAAGATATGTCTGCCGGACGGTTACAAAACTTGAGCGCGACCTCGTCTAACAGCGTGATCGAGCTGGGTACAAACTGGCACCAAGGCGAGCGTTCGTAAGCCTTGCACTGAATGTTTTATATAAAAACATAAGTCAATCTGCGCGTCATGGCATAAGAGGGAGACCGCAAGCTCGGAGAACGTTATTAAAACTCAAGAATGAGTGTGCGACCAGGTCGATCGCGTCAACGCTCTAGGGGCGATTCAAATGGAAATTTCATTCAAACAAAGCAGGATCGACTTTGTGTCGGCGAGCCTGTTCAAGGTGGCGCCGCATCTGGTCAGCAGCTGCCAGGCGGTCTCCACGCTCCAAGCAGTCGAGAATCGCCAGATGCTCTTCTGCTTGGCCTTTACGGGGTGTGCGTGCGCTGGCCTGGCGGTATTCCACCAGGCGTCGTAACTGGTCGAGACGGCGGACAGTCTGCTGCAGGAAACGGTTACCCGAGCACGCTGCCAATGTCTCGTGGAACTGGGAGTTGGCCTCAAAAAGCTCCTGAGGCGTCATGGTCAGGTAGCCGCCGTTCGCGATGAATTCCTGCTGCTTACGACATGCCGCCAACGTCTCGCGATCAATCTGAAAAGTCGGTGACAAAAGGCCAGAAGGTTCGACGGTCGCTCGGAAGGAGTAGCTTTCTTCGTAAGCCTCAACAGAGTCGATCATGGGAAGCAGACGCCACCCTTGGCCTGCACGCTGTTCAACCCACCCTTCTTGCTGCATCCGAGACAGCACGGCCCTCAGAGCTGCTCTGGACACATCGAACTGCCGCATGAATTCGATCTCGGTAAACAGTTCAGGAAGCTGCCGACTGAGGCGAAGTTCTGCAAGCGTCAGGTACAGAGGATCGTCGCTCTTCTCCATGACTTCAGAGACAAGGTCGCTCAAGTCGTCACTGGCTCGCGCGAGGAAAAATCCCCTGTTGCGGTCGTAGGTCAGCATACCCTTTTCAACCAAATGGCCCAGGGCAAACTTCACAGGCGTGCGCGACACATTCAGTGTGTTCGCTAGCTGTGATTCAACCAGATGATGGCCAACAGCGAAGCGTTCACGTCGGACGTGGGAAACGATGTCACGCGCGATGCGTGCTTGCAGCGGGCTTAGAGGCATTAGGTCGGAAACCACAGAGATCTGAACCGAAGAACGCCCATTCTAGCGCGTCATTTTACGCTGTGGCAGAGACCGTTTGGCCTCCGCCTCAATAATGACGTCCAGCGGGGCTTACCGAACCTGATAGAAGGGAAATGCCCCAAACAGAAGGCCGCCCACCAACAGGCCGAGGCTGGCCAAGATAGCCCATTTGAGCGCGAAGCGTTGATGATCTCCGAGATCTACTTTGGCCAAGGCAACGAGCAGATAGAGTGATGGCACCAGCGGGCTGAGTAGGTGGACGGGTTGACCCACAACCGAAGCCCGCGCGATTTCCAGTGGAGTTATCCCGTATTGGGCTGCAGTCTGTGCGATCACCGGAAGGATGCCAAAGTAGAACGCGTCGTTAGACATGAAGAATGTAAACGGCAGGCTAACGAGGGCGGTGAAGACAGCCAGGAACGGGCCGAAGCTTGGTGGGATTACATGCAGCAAGCTTTTCGCCATTGAGTCCACCATGCCGGTTCCGGAAAGGATCCCCGTGAAAATGCCCGCAGCAAAAATGACTGCTGTAACTGCCAACACATTCGTCGCATGAGCGGCAATACGTGCTTTTTGCTGCTCAATGTTCGGGTAGTTGAGCATGATGGCAATGGCGAAGCCGACCATGAACAGGATCTGGATAGGCATTGCGCCAATGATCAGGCAAGTGATGAGGCCTAGCGTCAAGATCAAATTCGGCCAAAACATTTTCGGACGACGATTTTCATCACATTGCTCTGCTGATCCATTGCCCAGCGACACAGGGCCGTGATGAAGACCGTCCATATCAAGAATGCCAATGCGCGCACGCTCTTTGCGCCCAATGACTACAGCAGTAAAGATGAGGCAGGCGCAACCTAGCAGCATGCCAGGAATCATGGGCAGGAAAATCTCCATTGCATCCACATGCAGCGCTGCTGCTGCGCGAGCAGTTGGCCCACCCCACGGCGAGATATTCATGATCCCGCTGGCAATGTTCACCAAGCATGTCATGCCCAGCACGCTCATCCCCAGTCGCTGATACAGCGGCAGGAATGCAGCGCAGGCAATCATGTAGGTAGTCGAGCTGTCACCATCCAGCGACACCAGCATCGTCAGCACCGCAGTGCCTACCGAGACCTTCAGAGGGTCGCCTTTCACCACTTTCAAGATGAAGCGGACGAGCCCGTCGAACAGCCCAGCGTCGATCATTATACCGAAGTAGAGAATCGAGAAGGTCAGCATCACGCCGGTTGGAGCAAGTGTTTTGACGCCGTCGAGCATCATGGCACCGAGGCCTACGTAATGGCCTCCGATCAGCGCGAAAACGATAGGTATCAAGATCAACGCGATGAGCGCAGAAAGGCGCTTCGTCATGATCAAGTACATGAAACAGATAACCATTGAAAAGCCAAGGACTGTTAGCACGGTCGAACTCCCATTTTTTAGATCTATGTGGCTCTGGTCGGCCATATGGCCTGGATAGCGCAGTAGGTCTCAGGTCGAGACCGGCTCGATCCAAATGGGAGTGGTGGTGGAGCGGGGGCAAAAGAGCTTGATCATGGCGGGCCTCGATTTTTCTTATCTTTATTTTTTCTACCGTACCTGACTGGGCGCTACGTCGAAGGAGCGAGCATGCGCAGTAGAAATCGTTGCTTGGGTACGTCCGACACTCAAACGAGATGAATCGGATGAGTCAACATTGACCTATATCATCACAAAGTGCAATATGCGTCCCACAAGAACGTTACCCGTGTTGTTTGTGAGGAATAGTCAATGCCTAAGTCAAAGGGTCAAATCGTTTCCGCCAACGGAATCGAGTACCGTGTCAGCGACATCCGTGGGGTCGTGACCGACCTGGGTGGTGATTACGCGAAGCTGCCCTACAGCTTGCGAATCCTTGCCGAGAACGTTTTGCGTGGAGAGGCTGACCCTGAAGCCGCGCTCAAAGTCATCTGCGCCCGCTCTAAAGAATTCGACATTCCTTTCCGTCCAGCTCGCGTCGTTCTGCAGGATCTGCTCGGTACGCCGGCGCTGGTCGACCTCGCGGGTTTACGTGACGCCGTCGCTGCTCAAGGCGGCGACCCAAGGCTGGTCAACCCTGTCACTCCGACCCACCTTGTAGTGGATCACTCGCTCAACGTAGAACGCTGGGGTGACGCCAGTGCACTCGCCGATAACGAAACCATTGAGCGTGAGCGCAACGCCGAGCGTTTCCAGTTCCTGGACTGGTGCAACAAGGCATTCAGCAATCTGTCGATCATTCCTTCGGGCAAAGGCATCCTTCACCAGATCAACCTGGAGCGCCTGACCACTGTTGTTGGTACTCAGCGCCGTGATGGCGAGCTGTGGGCATTCCCGGATACTCTGGTCGGCACCGACAGCCACACCACCATGATCAATGCCATCGGCGTGCTGGGTTGGGGTGTAGGTGGTATCGAGGCTGAAGCAGCGATGTTGGGTAAATCCCTGATGCTTCGTCTGCCTGAAATTGTCGGTGTGCGTCTGGAAGGCATCTTGCCTCAGGGCTACTTGGCAACGGACATCGCTTTGGCTCTGACCGAGCTTCTGCGCAAAGCTGGCGTGATTGGCTCGTTCCTGGAGTTCTTCGGCCCAGGCGTTCCACAGTTGTCTCTTGCTGACCGAGGCACCCTGTCGAACATGGCGCCTGAGTTCGGCGCTACCGCTGCCATGTTTGCCATCGATGACCGCACGCTGCATTACCTGCGCATGACCGGTCGCGGCGGTCAGATCTCGGGCCTGACCGAAGCCTATGCTCGCGCTCAAGGCCTGTGGCATGACAGCCTTGGCGATGTTGAGTACAACCGTGTCGTTACTCTGGATCTTGGCACCGTGGCGCGTTCCATCGCCGGCCCGAAACAGCCTCACCAGCGTATTGTGCTGGGTCAGAAGGCACCGGCAACTAATCTGCCAACTGGCCTGGACAATGGTTCGGTCGTATTGGCTGCCATCACCAGTTGCACCAACACCTCCAACCCACGTGGTGTGATCGCCGCTGGTCTGGTGGCACGCAACGCCCGTAAGCGTGGTCTGAAGCGCGCCCCATGGGTAAAAACTTCGTTTGCACCAGGTTCGATGGTGGTTGCTGATTACCTGGAACGTTCGGGTCTGAACAAGGATCTGGATGCACTGGGCTTCAACCTGGTTGGCTACGGGTGCACAACTTGTAACGGTATGTCGGGCCCACTGCTGAGCCCTGAGATCGAAGAAGAGATCCGCACTCGCAAGCTGGAAACCGTGGCTGCGACATCCGGTAACCGTAACTTTGAAGGCCGTGTTCACCCACTGGCTCGCGAAGTCTTCATCATGTCGCCGCCGCTGATCGTTGCTTACGCTATCGCCGGTACCTACCTGATCGACCCGGAAAAAGACGCGCTGGGCGTGGATGACAACGGTGTGCCTGTCTACCTGCACGAGCTGTGGCCAACCGACGAGGAACTGACCTCTATCGAGGCTGAAAACCTCACCGCCGACCTGTTCGACAAGGCGTATGAAGACGTCCCTCGCGAAGCCGGCCTGATTGCCAGCGACCTGCGCGCCGGTGTCAGCGACCAGTACGCATGGCAAGCGAACAGCACCTACATCCGCAAACCTCCATACTGGAGCGATGCGGTGACGGCCACCGACACGAGCGAAGACCTGAGCAACATGCGCGTCCTTGCCATGCTGTCGGACAACATCACTACCGACCACATTTCTCCTTCGGGTGCGATCCTGCCGGAAAGTGATGCTGGCCAGTACCTGCAATCGCACGGTATCGCGGTACCTGACTTCAACTCCTACGGCACACGTCGCGGCAACCATGAGGCTGCGCAGCGCGCCACCTTCGCCAGCCCGCGCCTCAAGAATGAGTTGCTCGAAGATGGTCGTGAAGGCCCATGGACGCTGTTGCTGCCTGAGAAAGAGGTCACCACCATCTTCCAGGCTGCCGAGATCTACGCCGATCGCAAGCAGTCCCTGATCGTGGTCGCCGGCAAAGAGTATGGTAGCGGCTCGTCTCGTGACTGGGCGGCTAAAGGCCCGCGCCTGCTGGGGGTGCGCGTCGTAGTGGCTGAGAGCTTCGAGCGTATCCACCGTACCAACCTGGCGGGTCTCGGCATTCTCCCGCTGCAGTTCGAGCAGGGTGTCTCGCGTCAAAGCCTGGGTCTGAATGGCCGCGAAACCTTCAGCGTGGAAGGCATCACCGATGACTTCCAGCCAGGTGCCAAGGTCACTCTGGTGATCGAGCGCGAAAACGGCGAAACCGAGCGCGTCACTGTCGTGAGCCGTCTGGATACCTTCGAGGACGTTCGTTACTTCCGCAGCGGTGGTCTGTTGCCGCAGTTGCTGATCGAAAGCATGAAGAACGCATCCGCCAACTGATGCGCCGCTGATTTGCCGTAGGAGATATCAAGTGAGTCAAAGACGTATTCCAGCCGTTTACATGCGTGGCGGCTCCAGCAAGGGTGTGTTCTTTCTCGACAAGGATCTGCCGCCTGCAGGCCAAGAGCGAGATGCCATCCTGCTCCGCGTGATCGGAAGCCCGGATGTGTACGGCAAGCAGATCGACGGGATGGGTGGTGCGACCTCCAGTACCAGCAAGGTGGTGATCATCGGTAAATCCAGTCGCGAAGATTGTGACGTGGATTACCTGTTCGGGGCTCCGGCCATCGAGACGCCAGTGATCGACTGGTCGGGCAACTGCGGCAACCTGAGCTCGGCTGTCGGCCCGTACGCCATCTCTGAAGGTCTGGTAGATGCGCCTCGCGATGGCATCGCCGTCGTCTGTATATGGCAGGCCAATATCCAGAAACGCATCATTGCGCATGTGCCTATGCGCAACGGCGAGGTTCTGGAAGAAGGTGATTTCGTGCTCGACGGTGTGGCGTTCCCCGCTGCTGAAGTCGTGCTGGAGTTTCTTAAACCAGGCGGCTCGGGGGGCAGCATCCTGCCGACGGGTAACGCCATCGACGAACTGGATATTCCAGGCATTGGCAATATGCCCGTCACGTTGTTGAACGCTGGTAACCCTACCATCTTCGTTGAAGCTGACCGAGTGGGCCTCAAGGGCACCGAAACTCAGGATCAGGTCAATGGCGATGCTGAGCTGCTGGCACGCTGCGAAACCATCCGTGCCCACTGCACCGTTGCCATGGGACTGGCCGCCACCGCCGAAGAGGCAACTCGTCTGCGTCCGCACACGCCGAAGCTGTGCTTCGTGGCCAAGCCTCAGGCCTATCAGGCTGCAGGCGGCAAGCTCGTTGAGCCTGGTGATATCGATGTGATCGCCCGGATTTTGTCGATGGGCAAACTTCACCATGCGATTACGGGTACTGGTGCAGTCGCTGTCGCCGTCGCGGCAGCTCTCGACGGCACGCTGGTGAATCGTATCGTGGGTGACATCGGGGATCGTCAAGTTCGTATGGGGCATACCGCTGGTAGCGTGGCAGTAGGCGCAAAAACTGTGCTGGAGGACGGTGCCTGGAGTGTGGACAAGGCTGTGATGAGCCGCAGTGCTCGCCGGCTGATGGAGGGCTGGGTACGGATTCCTGAAGTCCTCTGATCCAGCCCGTGCTCATGTCGGCTTCCGTCCGACATGAGCACAAACCCTGATCAATAATAAAAACAACAGAGAACCACACCATGAGTTCATCCGAATTCCCGCGTCACTCGATGCTCCGCCGTCAATTCATTCAGCTTTCTGCGCTCGCGGCAGGCGGTGTATTGGCCGGTGGCTTCATCCTCCCGGCACACGCTGCTGCTACCAGTGATGAAAGCAAGATGACCAATAACAAACGGTCGCATACCCCTCGGTTTGCTTACGTTGGATCACGCACAACCAAAGAGCGCAATGCCCGTGGCGTAGGTATTACTGTATACCGTTATGCGCCTGAAACGGGCGCGTGCACGTTGGTTCAGACGCTCAATGATCTGGTGAATCCATCGTTTCTGACCTTCGACCACTCGCAGACTCATCTTTACTGCGTACATGGTGATCTCAGCGAGGTGAGCTCGTTCGCCATTGATGCGACGAGCGGTGAGCTGACCAAGCTCAATACGGTTGGCACTCAAGGCAAGAACCCCGTTCATCTCAGCGTCGATCCTTCCGGTAGGTTCCTGGCGGTTGCGAACTACGCCACTGGCAGTTTTGCGATCTTCCCGATTCAGGATGATGGTAGCCTCGGCGCACTGGCTCATCTGGAGTCGCTGCCTGGCGAGCCTGGGCCGCATAAAGTGGAGCAAAGCAGCTCTCATCCACACATGATTCCTTTCGATCCATCCGGACGATTCTTGGTCATTCCCGACAAAGGATTGGATGGCGTCTTCGTCTACCGGGTGCAGCAGAACAACGCGAAATATGGCGCCACCCAGGTCAGCATGGTCAAAGCCCGCGAAGGCTCGGGCCCGCGCCACGTGGTATTTACGCCGGCAGGGAAGAACGCTTACGTCGTAAACGAACTCGACAGCAGCGTCACCGGGTACGCCTACGATCCTGAGCAAGGCTCGCTAAAGCCTCAGGAAATTGTCTCCACTCTGCCGTCGAACTTCACAGGCAATAGCCGTGCAGCGGCCATCGTGATGGCGCCGTCTGGAAAATACCTCTACGTGTCGAACCGGGGCCATGACAGTGTGACGACTTTCGCGCTGGAAGAGAGTGGGGCATTTGCTGCCAAGGCTCACACTTCGTCTCAAGGGCGTAAGCCTCGCTTCATGAACCTGACTCCGGATGGCACGCGTCTGTTTGTCGCCAACGAAGAGACAGACACCATTGTCGGCTTTGATGTTGATCAGGCTTCCGGGGTGCTTACCTCGAACGGTCAGGTGATCAAGACCGGCAGCCCGGTGTGCATGATCTTCAAAACTGTCTGATTAACCGGCCCCCTGGCTTGGAGAGCTCATTTTGATCGAACTCATAAACTCGCCAGGGTTCTGGCTGGCGCTGATGCAAATCATCGCCATCGATATTTTGCTGGGTGGGGACAACGCGGTGGTCATTGCGCTGGCTTGCCGCAAGCTCCCAGAAGCTCAGCGCAATCGCGCCATCATGGGTGGCGCGTTGGGAGCGATTCTTCTCCGGATCGCCATGATCTTCTTCGCTCTGCAATTGCTGGAGCTGCCATACCTAAAGCTAGTTGGCGCCGTGCTCCTTCTGTGGATCGGGATCAAGCTGATCGTTCCCGAAGGCGAGGACGCTCACGACAACTTGGCTGCGAGCCCCAAGCTTCTGGGGGCAATCAAAACGATCATCGTCGCCGACGCGGTGATGAGCCTGGATAACGTCGTTGCTGTGGCGGGGGCATCCAACGGCCAACTGGAACTCGTGATCTTCGGCATCGTCATCAGCATTCCCATCATCATTTGGGGCAGCAAGTTGGTGCTGCACTTCATGGATCGGTACCCGATAGTTATCACGCTGGGAGCCGCACTGCTGGGCTGGATCGCGGGTAGGATGGCGATCACCGACATTAGCGTGCCGGCAGTGCCGACATGGTCTCATTACGTCGCTGGAGCATTAGGTGCGCTCATGATTTTGATTATCGGAAAAATGATTAACCATTGGAAAGAGGCAGGCGCTAGCCAGTCAGAAACGGAAAGGAGCGAGCGGTCGTGAAATTTGAACTTGCCAGCGTGTGTAGGGATTTGGCTCCTCACGGGACGCTGCGGGTGGCCATTAACCTTGGCAATCCTGTCTTGGCGAAGCGAGATGACCAAACTGGAGTTCTTTCCGGAGTGTCAGTTGCGTTAGCAAAGGCCCTTGCCGATGAGCTTGGCATCCAAATTTCGATGGCGACGTACGATGCTGCCGGCAAGGTGTTCGCTGCTTTAGAAGAACAGGCTTGGGATCTTGCATTTCTGGCAATCGAGCCAGTTAGGGCCGAGAAAATCGCATTCTCAAACCCCTACGTTTGTATCGACGGAACCTATCTTGTGAAGACCGATAGCAAATTCCATCGAGCCTCTGCTCTGGATACAGGCGGGAACCGTATCGCCGTAGGACAGGGTGCCGCCTATGACTTGTTTCTGTCCCGCACACTCAAGAATGCTAACCTCGTCCGAGCGGAAACCTCATCTGAAGCTGTCCACACCTTCCTGGAGTTGGGCCTAGATGCAGCCGCTGGTGTTCGTCAACCATTGGAGCGTTTCGCCATGTCGACCACTGGCGTGAGGGTGCTAATGGATAACTTCACAGAAATCCGTCAGGCACTGGCAGTACCTAAAGGCCGCGATATTGCGGCGGAGTACGTCCAGGACTTTGTTAACCGCCAATTGCGAAGTGGATTCGTAGCTAAGGCTCTTGGTGACAGTGGCGAGTTCGACGCCCGTGTCGCCATGCCCACTTAAGTCCTCAAGGGAGAAAACGAGATCTGCACTGGCTAAATGAGGCGACAACCTCTCTCGTGAGCCTATGCCGTTCTTGTACATCTCTGCTATCGCAGTCTGCATTGCCAATCTCCGCTACCCGAGGAAGAATCTAATTGCTCAGATCAACAACTTGGCTGAACCCCGAGACTGAGCCTTCAATGGTCTATAAAGATCTTTTCCCTGTGATGGAGACAGTGCTTGCGAGCGGCGTTAGGCTTCTCGCGGGGCTGCAATATCATAGAGTTGATGGCTACCGTCCACTGACGCTCGACCTCTACTCTCCGTCGAAGAAAGGGCAGCCTCACCCAAGGCAGTTACCCTTGCTGATCTATATCCACGGAGGAGGTTGGAGGCGTGGTGACAGTCATCGATGTGGTGTTTTCACTGACTTTCCGAGATTATTGGGCGATATTGCGAGCAGAGGTTATGTCGTCGCAGCGGTGAATTACCGACTTAGCTCAGAGGCGAAATGGCCAGCGCAAATCGACGATGTTCGAACTGCTGTCAGTTTTCTGCTGAACCAAGCTGATGCATTCGGTATAGATCCGCAAAGGGTCTACGCTTGGGGCGTGTCAGCCGGAGCTCAGTTGGCTGCCTCGCTGGGCAATCCAACTGAATCGGTAAGTAGTCAAGATCAGCATTGTCCGGTCACGGCAAGCGTTCATGGCGTAGCGGCTTGGTATGGAGTTTTCGACTTCACCACTCTCGGTGATCAAGCGCTACGGCTGGGAATTGACATTCCAGATGATGCGCCGGAGTGGAGGCTTATAGGGGCAGAACCTGGTCAGGATCGCAATGCTCGTTTTCGCTCAGCCAGTCCCGCTTTTCACCCCACATCTCGAACTGCGCCTATGCTGATTTTAGCCGGGAAAAAGGATCGGAAGGTTCCATATCTTCAAAGCGTGCAAATGAAGGATGCGCTGGATAGTGTGGGTGTGCCAAATTTTTTATATATATATGAGGAAGTAGGGCATAGCTTCATCTGCGAAGATAACCCTGCTGAGACTAATCGAGTCAATCTATTGGCAATAAATCAGACTATTGATTTTTTCGATGCTTTGGCCTTCTAGTGTCGACTGAGCCGCAGCATTGGTACCCAACATTAACAGCCAGCGCAGGCGTCGCCTGAGCTGGTGTCACTATGTGCAATGCATGGTCAGCATGCTAAATGCTGATGGCCCAACAAAGAGCGTCAGTGCGATTGATCAATTACAACGCTATTCCTCGGCTCCGGGCTTCTAGTACGCTGTGAGTAAATCAGTCAGACGCTTCTGAGCCTAATGGCGTCGACGTGGGTATTTGCCATACAGGCTTTTTATCATTCTGACTGTCGAAATTACGCCGCGCCTTGCGGAAATCCTCCGCGTTTTCGACAACCCACGTCCAGATGGGGGACATGCGGATCAACAGTCCCATACCCAGCGGCGTCAGCTCATACTCGACACGTGGGGGAATTTCACCGAACTCCCGCCGATTCACTAAGCCATCCCGCTCCATGGCGCGCAACGTCTTGGTCAACATCCGCTGAGTCACCCCGGTCATCTGCCGTTTTATTTCGGCATGGCGCATTGTGCCGTACACCCCCAGGGCATGCAGGATGCCTAATGACCAGCGGCTGCCTGCGTGAGCAAGCACTTCCCGTCTGACGCCATCATCGTCTTCTCTAAGCGTTCGGCAGATTGTCTCAGCTTGGCTGAGAGCCTCCTGACTGGACATTTCTTTGTCTGGTATCACCGGTGTGCCTTCTTACAAGCGTTGCCTAATCGTGCAAGCATTTGTTCATCTTACAGGCAACTGGTCTCAGGAGAAATCATGACCGAAGTGACCCAGCTTTCCCCCCAATCCATTCTCGTTCTAGGCGCCGGTGAGCTTGGATTGCCGGTTTTGCGCAACCTGGCGAGAGTAGCGAAGCGTGCGCCAGGTTCCACAATCAGCGTCCTGCTCAGGGACTCGACCATCAACACTCAAATTCCTGAGAAAAAGGTTGAAATCGATGAGCTTCGGGCCCTCGGCATCCAGATGGTAGCCGCAGACCTCGTGAATGACTCGATAGATCAGTTGGCTGAGGTATTCGCACGTTTCGATACCGTAATCGGCTGTGCAGGCATGGTTGCAGGCCGGGAAACCCCAATGAAACTGGCTACCGCTGCCCTCAAGTCCGGTGTGAAGCGATACTTTCCTTGGCAGTTCGGTGTCGACTTCGAGGTGATAGGTCGGGGCAGTCCTCAGGATCTGTTCGATGCTCAGCTTGATGTTCGCGAGTTGCTTCGTGCCCAGGATAAAACTGAATGGGTAATCATCTCGACTGGTATGTTCACCAGCTTTCTGTTCGAGCCTGTATTCGAGGTTGTCGATTTCGAAAACGACACCGTGAACGCACTGGGCAGTCTTGAGACTAGCGTGACGCTTACGACTCCAGACGACATCGGCGCCTTGACAGCGGAAATCGTTTTCTTCGAACCCCGCTTTCGTAATGAAATTGTTTATCTGTCGGGAGACACTGTGACGTATGGAGAGGTCGCCAGCCTCCTCGAACGCGTATTGGGTCGCCCGTTCAAACGTAACGTATGGACTGTTCCGTACCTGCTCCAAGAACTGGAAAAAGACCCCACCCATCACATCAAGAAGTACCGTGCTGTGTTTGCTCAGGGCAAAGGTGTGTCATGGCCTAAAGCAGGCACCTTCAATGCGCAGCAGTCGATCCCAGTCACAACCGCTGAGAAGTGGGCCCAGGCAAACCTGACAACCTCTTCAGTATAAATGGGGTACCTGAGCTAACGTTGCCGCGCTGGAAATTTACCTGTTACAAGCTCTTCAGCCTGATATGGTCACCGATGACCGAAGCTACAAAACGGGGTAGGGATTTGGTTGTTCGAGACGAGCGAATCTTCCGCCCCGCCTGCCGATGTTTGGCGTCCCACTTCACACCTATTGAGTTTTCGAAGCGTGGATTCCGAACCAGGATGACTTAATCAAGCGCTTACTGCGCAGGGTGTGTTGGCCTGGCATTTACGGGTAATCAACTGCCGATAGCCTGTGCAACGAGTCCCTAAACGAGATACGTCGGCCTCGCTGGTAAGGTGATATCTCAACTGAGAATCATAAATTGCTATCAGTATTTGATAACACCGGGCGTTCGCTCACTCATGAAGAATGATCATGTCGGTGGTTAACAGGGTTCCAGCGCGGGCTGCTGTTCTAAAATCGCTCAGGCCTCTGCTGCCCAATGGAGTGGTCGCTGGCAGAGGAGGCTGGAGTTGGTAAGTCGCACCAATTCCCGCGAGTTGTATTTCAGTCCAAAGAATGTCGTGCAGTCCACTTACTACTTTTTGTTCGTGTCCGAGGAATCGACTCCCTTTGGGAATTGCGATGTTTTCGAAATCATCATAGACATCGTCCGACACGATTCCGGTTACGAGTTCTGGAACGACTGATTGGAGCGTTATCCCTACAAAGGTACCCATCCTCAATTCGTACGGAACTGGCTTATGCAGCGTAGCTTTGACTGGGCTATTGGTATCAGCTGATTGTGCGGTGGCGGAATTGGCTGCGAGCAAAGCCACCGCCAATGAAATACAAGCGACCCTATGCAAAAGCATTACACCCTCTCTTCATAACGTGCTGCTGTGTTATCCGACTTGTGACATTCCGAACCATTGAAACGCGAAGCAAGTTGAGATCATGAACCTGAGTGCCAGTACTGGCTAACTGTCGATCGCGAGAGCCCCAGCAGTCGTCGGATCTCGGCTTGAGTCTTGCCTTGCGCCTTCATTCGCAATACTGCCGCTTTGTTTTCCGTATTCGCCGGCTTGCCCTTCGATCGAGAAATCAGTTCACCGTCCTTTATCTGCTGATGAAGAAGCGCCACACCACCAGCGGCTTTGAACCGATCCAGTTCGTCCTGGGCGGCAGCAATGGCATCATCAGGTGTCTGGCCGCGCTCAAGTGAAATGCACAAGGCCAGGAAAGCGATGAGGTCGAAATCCAGCGCTTCGGCAAGGGAAGACAGCTTTTCGATCGTTAGCTTTGATTTGCCACGCTCGATCGAACTGAGCGTAGTGCGGAAGGTCGACTCGTTGAGCTCTTCGTAGCTCAACCCGCGCTGCTGTCGCACTGCCCTAAGCGCGGCACCTATCTCGTTTTTCAGCGTCATGATCTTCCGAAAAGTCAGGATAGAGCCACACGCTGTTGGTTCTGATAAATAGCGTAGGTTGTGCTTATGAGAACTGCTCGGCTATGATGCCTTCGCTCAAGGCATGCTCCGGTGAAGTTTTTTGGACGTGCGAGAGACATCGCCGCGTCTCCGGTCGAGAGGAGTGGGGATATCAATTTACGCTTAAATCGACTTAATAGAGGCCCTATGCGGTTGTACATCCTCTCCGACCTGCACTTGGAGTTCACTGGCTTCCAACCCCCTGTATTCCCCCCAGGCAGCCTGGATCTGGTGGTGCTTGCCGGTGACATCCATAAATTGGACAGAGGCGTCCGTTGGGCCAATGAGACATTCAGCTGCGATGTCCTCTATGTGCTTGGCAATCACGAGTTTTACTCAGGCCACTTCGACCGGACGATTGTGAAAGCGCGCGCCGCCGCGCAGAGCCATGTGCATGTGCTCGAAAACGAGACATTCGTTACGGGTGGGATTCGATTCTTGGGAACAACGGGCTGGACGGATTTCAGTTCCACTGGCGACGTGAGTGCTGCGATATCAGCAGCGCGATCAACGATGACCGACTATCGCACCATACGCACTGGTCAAAACTATCGTCGGCTGCGCCCGGACGATGTGGCCCACAGGAATCACGAGGCGAAGCACTGGCTTGCTGCCGAGTTGGACAAGCCGTTCACCGGCAAGACTGTCGTGATCAGCCATCATGCGCCCATTCCTGAAGTCTGCGACAGCGGGCATGAGGGTCATCTGAACGCCTCGTACTGCAACGCATGGCACGCCATGGTCGATCGAGTTGACGCATGGATTTTCGGCCATACCCACCATTCGGTCGATGTTGAACTCTCCGGGTGCAGGTTGATCAGCAATCAGAGGGGTTATCCGGCGGAAGAGTGTGGTTTCGATCCTCAGAAAATAGTGGATTTTTAATGATGATGGAGTGTGCTGTGGTAACAGCCCAATGAACGCAACACTTATATCCGATGTTCCTCTGGAGGTTGAGGCTGCGAAGTCCTACGACTGGGGAGTAATCATCGACGCGTTTCTGATGCACGCTGCCCCCGTCGGCTCTCAATACACAGGCTCCGTTTACTATGATCGCTCAGGGGCGTCGTTAGACGGCATGACCGTGGTAACCCCACGGGTCATTCGAGTCGCGCAGAAATCCGGCATGACCCTTCTTCGCAGCATTTCCGGAGCTGACCATTATGTCGTAGTAACGCCGTTCTCATTGACAGCAATGGAAGCCTTGGACGCCTGAAGGATAGGACTGCGTGACGGGTAAAGTGGAACGCAATCTAGGAGGGATGACTGAGCCAGTACATATGACGGTGCAATTCCATGCGACTGAAGATGGAATGGGTGATCTTGTCGTGGAGCTACCTACCGCAATTCTGGATGCGATGGGATCACCCTTGGCGACCTACACAGAATAGAACTCATCGAAGGGGAATTGTGAATTGGTATGCAAGGTTTACCCGTGCTCGCGCCCAGAGCTAGATGAGGCTCAATCATGAATGCCCCAAGAATTGTTGCGATATGCACGTGCTCGCAAGCCGCCTGCTGGAGTGCCAGGCATCGTTGCTTCCTGGGCCGATACGAGCAAATTCTTTCGGTCGCGGAGGGCGTATTTCAGGATCGGAACATATCGCAACGGTGGCTTAGAAGGCCGGTGCCTGGACTTGGCCATCTGGCACCTTGCACACTGATCCATACGGCCACTGGTTTCTCAGAAGCTCACAACATGCTCATGCGAATTGATCACGGCATCTGCATTTAACGCCGCAGACTTCTCGGAGCTGGCCATCGTCCTGCGTTGATACCAGACGGTCACTGTGTCGATCCATAGCGGGCTTCGGCCTTTGTGATGCCCATTTCAGCAAGGTACTCGCTGTATTCAATCAGCGATTGCTGCTTGACCTTGTGATTGAAGTAATCGACTAGAAAAAACACGGGAAACAGCAGGTGAGGCTCTGGGACATCTCGCGCTAAGCAAATAATGTGAGCCACGCCGTACAGCTTTGCCACCAAGATAATCGCTGCTCGCCCTCTGGGTTGACTAACTATGCTGAGAAAGATCACGTGGTGATGGTCAGGAGCTGCGTCGAGCATCGCTTTCACCGCAACATCCTCGAAGATTTGGCCGTCTACAGGCGGTGTCCCGGTCAGTATTCCGTCCTTAATCTTCCGAAATCCGAAATCGGCTACGTAATCCCGCCCTAGATAATAGGCCAGCAAGTTGATGCCTATTTTCGCAATCACTCGTTCTATCACGCCGACAGTCACTGTCATCCTGACCGATACAATGGGGCCCTCTATGTCCTTCGTAACCTGGGTATCGAATGAAAACTGGTCGACGGCACGGGCAAAAAAATTGAGGGCGCCCTCGACTGTGGCGCTTGAGGTCTTGAGCACGAAGCTCCCGCTCAGGTTACGAAAGATCGTAGCAGCAGGGATCAGACTTTTTGTGCGGGTCTCATCGTAACGTTCCAGCCATAAGCATTCCCGAGGAGGCTTGCCCTCAAACCTTGATCCACCCACTTGAGTGTATGTCTCACCTGAGCGAAGCAAGGTGATCGCTTCGTACCGCAGCTCGTGCTCAGGCCCCCGCTTGCGAACGCAGGTAACTTGATCGTTCTGAAGCAGGGTAGAGAGCGACGTGACGAAGCTGCGCAGTTCGTCTGGGCCTGCGGCGGTGGAATCAAATGTCTTGTCACCGGTTATCTTCAGTTGCGGGAGGACTATCGGTTTCGCGTGCGGGCCGAAGTCAATTTCATCCGGATATCCTGATCCATTAGCCATCTGCTTATGTTGAGCCTGTATGCCTGGCGCCGTGGTGTGCTTGCCCCGGTCGCGGCCTTGCGGCTGCATGAAGGCGCGAGCGAAGCCAATGGGGGAGCTGCGCAGTACCTCCCGCTCCAAGTTGCCAAAGACGTCCGTGTTGCAACGCCGGCACACCATATCAACAAGCATGAAGCGACTGTAGTCAGCTCCAAGCCCCGCGCTGATGACATGCTCGTCAGAGAAGGGCCCAGGGCCATCGCAGTAGATGCACAGGGATGGAGAGTCTGTCGATTGAGTGATCAAGGCGGGGCTCCTGCAAGCTGCAAAGGGGAGGGACTCGGTTGGAGTAGAAGCCTGAAGCCCAGCTTTCGTGCAGTCCCAGTATGTCGTAGATCGCCCAGCACTTGACCGGAGATTTTCATCGATGCTGACTAATCGTGCATCGATATGACCAGTTGCACTCATGGCTTAGAATCAAACTGCAATACAAAACTGATTACTAACGACCCATAGCTGCCGTTCACCCTAACCGCTACCGGCCAGGAGCTCCCATTGAGAGTCTACGAATTTAGCGGCGATTCAAACGACCCGAAGCAGATTCCATACCTAGCAATTTGTGGATGTTGAGTCTACAGGCGAGAAAGGAGTTCTAGCTTCCAAGTCGTGAATGCAACGCCTGCGCGCTTGCTCAGACTCATCCAATGCTTTGGTTAAGGCATTCATCAAAACAGACGTAAAGTCGTTTTTGGATGGAGCATTGGGGTGTGCAGCTTGTTCATCACCTGGTTGCCCAAGCTCTGATCAGGGCATGCCCCATACGCATCAGTTCAGTGCCCCGGTGATCCCCAGCTAATCTGGAAGCTTGGCCCATCCGATATGGGAGGTTGGGTTGGTCGACTGATTTGAATCGTAACCGGGATCGGGAAATCCACACCCACCATCGCTACCTCGCCTTGCTTCAGGTTCGGCAGAAATGCTGCAGCGGAGCGATCAATCTCACCGCAGGCTCGTTCAACGACTTCACGATCACGGTCGTTCGTGAGCCGGTGGACGAGCAGGGTACCCATCTGACTGAGCACGCCTTCGGTTATGTCGCGCGGACGCTGGGTCGCCAGGCAAATGTTAAGCCCGTATTTTCGACCCTCCTTCGCGATCAGTTCAAAGGCATCCAGATTCTGTAGGTCATCCTCGTTTCCAACGGTTTTGCCCAGGAAATTATGGGCCTCGTCTAGGATGGTGATTAGCGGCCTTGTCCTGAAAACCTCACTCCGGGCTCGCTGCAGTAAAAGTCTGCCGATAACGTTGGCCACAACCTCACGGGCGTTGAACTCGTATCCAACTGAGCTCAAGCAGACCCTGAACAGTTTCTTGTCGCTGCGAATGAAGCTGTCCAGTTGATCTACGAAACTGGGAAGACCGGCAGCGGGACTGAAGACGCAGCCCAGCGACGGCGATTCCATCACGCCGAGGATGCGGGTCATCAGGGATGAGCAGTGTGAGATCTCGTTACTTGCACCCCCAAAACGCTCTGAGTCGTTGAAAGCGGTCGGGTAGCAACACTCCTGCACCAACTGAGATACCAGCTTGCGAGGGTTAAATGGCGTTGTTGGATTTCCTACAAGGCTTGCATTGTTGCCTCTGTTCATGGCCTCGCGATAGACGTCTTTCGATTGATCTACCTTCCAGACAATGTGCTTCGGGAACAGATCAGGTGCGAGATGTACGAGTCGGAGGCTTTTGATCGCCTCCCTCAGCTTAGGGCCTTGGGTTTTGCCCGATGGCTGGAAGAGGGCTATGAAGTCAGACTCGGTGAAGCTCGTCGGCGGAATCGCGACTTCTACAGAGCCTCCAGCCAGGTGGAGAGGGCTGCCAAGGTGGCAATGTACCGTGTCATCGCCAACGAGTGATCGGTATTCGCCCGTGGCATCGATCAGCACTACTTTGGCTGAGAAGCGGCGACACTCCTCGATCAGCTTGGATGTAGTCCAGCTCTTGCCTCCGCCTGTGGAACCCAGGATTGCGCAGTGCCGCCCGAAAATTTTTTCGGGAGTGACGGCAATAGGAAATCCGCCATCCCCGGCAACGTGACCAAGGTTCAACGCTACCTCAGGTGGCGCACCGTCTACCCCCGTTGAGGTCAACAAAGGGATCTGGGAAATAAACTCTCCAGGAGCTGAGTAGACCCGATCTCCAAGCCGTGGGTATGAGCTCACTCCTGCTGTAACTCGCAGTGATTGCGGGTTTACGGAGCCCAATAGGCGTATGAAGCCGATCGCATCGATTTGGCGGCTGCCTGCAAAGTCCTGTGAAATCTCCGAGCGATCCCTGTCAGGCAAGGTCACCTCGGTTATTCGCCCGAGCAGCACTGCCTGCTGGCCTTCAATGAGCACGAGTTCGCCGACCTCACCCTTACCGTAACGGTTATGACCCAAGTACTGGCCGCTCACATTGCCGGCATGCGCCAGGTTCGTCTTTACCAACTGGGCGCTCACACTTGAAACCACACCAATTTTGAGATTGCTGGCCAGAATCCCGTCGAGAGCACTCATGCGTTTTGGCTCCCCAGGCGTCTGACGGCGTTCGCCAACTGCTCTGCGGGAGAGGCTGTTCTCAGGTGCGGAATGTGGCTGACCAGATCGCTGAACGAGCCACTGATAAAGTGGATGTCCAGGCCACGCTTGGCGAGGTCATGGAATCTGCCCCAATAGTCGCTTGAGCCATGATGCCCTCGATTATGTAGGTGCGTGATGCATTGGAAATCGCAGAGTATGAGTTTCAAACTCGGGTTGGATTGGATCGCTGAAAAGATTGGCTCGGAGAGGTGATCATCGTTGAAGCCGAAGCCCGCCACGATGAGGCAACTGTTGGGCTGACGCAGAAACTCCAGGTAGCGCGACAGAAGCTCCAGGTGAGGCTGCAGGAATGCCTGCTGGTATTTGCCTTTGGCAGGGTAGATGAGACACGCGTTCGCAGGGGTAGGCGCAGTATCCTCGTAGATGTCCTTTTCCTCTCTGCTCCAGCTAACTGATCCATGTAATTTCAGTAGCTGAAACACCCCTTCGGCGAACTCATGACCTTCCGCCTCTCGCCTAACGATGTCGTAGCTAAAATGCTTTCCATCGAACCGCCGCCTACGGGTGTAGGAGAAACCATCGATGGCCATCATGCCGAGATCAGAGGCTGCTGTCTCGAAGCACATGTCATAGTTTGTGGTGAAGACCTTCAGGCGAGGGTCTCGGACTCGTCGCCTAGCCAGCTTCTGCAGCAACTGCCTGTATGCAGAAATATCGGCGCTCGGGGCTCGCAGGAATGCTGAGCATGCATCCAAAATTACTGCTTTGACCTCGCTGACGAAACCTTCGACGGTCGCGTCTTTGTTGAAGGCGAGATAGGCATCGCATTGGGAAAGGAAATGCTCGATGTTTGGATTGATGGTTTCTTTGTATCGCACCACATCCATTACGCGCCCTGCCGCTTCTGTGGGATCACCTGAGCCGGGTGTGCACATGGAGCGCTTCCACAAATCCCACATGCTTGGCCCACCTGGAGCACCAAGCGAAGTCCCACTTCCAGCCAAAAAGCCAAGATTGGGAACTTGCAGTGCCGCAGCGAGCATGTCCGACAGTGCTGTACGGTTGGAAACGATCCTTGCTGGATCAGGTGGTGGTACGCCCTTGAGGACGATGTAGGCTTCTTCATTCAAAGGCGCCCAATCAGAAGCCCCGGGTGCTAAGTAGGCCTGAAGGCCCTTACGGTTGGCATCAAGCTCTACAGGTTTGTCAGCAGGGGGTGGGGGGACTACGGCATCTTCAGAAGGGGTTGCGGCTGGCAGGGTGTTTTCGTTGGACATCAACACTATCCTTGAAGGTGTGGCGTATCCCGATGGCATGCTATGGGCCAATCGAGTGCGCATGATGTGACCTGTGGGCAACGCAGTGTTGGCATAATGACATCGGCAGTACGACGCCGGAAGGGTTGTATGCCTCGTATTTATCAAATCCCTCTCGAATTCCAGCATTTTCTCCTGAATGGGAACTGGCCTTGACAGTCCTAAACCTCCTACCTGGCATTCTCAGAACGTGGAGGGCGTCATAGATCCCCATGCTTTAGGTCTGTACATCGCTTACTGTAAAAAAGCAAAGGTAGACCATGATGGGGCCCGCTTAGCTGAAGTTTAGTCAGGGCCTCTCGGATAGGGATTTAGGAGGTGAAATGGCCTGGAAAATCGAGCAGTGGATGCGGGATGTGTTCCCTGGTGCAGATAGAATTTACGAAGATTATCGAGGACTGCCGAGACGTGAGCTAGCTATTACTGCCGGCGCAGTTCTTGATCTCGCACTTGTCGAAATTCTATCCATGACGCTGACAGGGCCAGAGCAGGAAATACATTCGTTTCTAGGCATTAACGGCGATGGCCGTGCACCGTGTGGCTCGTTTGGTGCCAGGATTCAGCTCGCGTTGCTCCTGTCAATAATCTCTGAAAAGGATGCTGCGATCCTCAGAGCGATCAAGAATATTCGAAATCAGCTTGCCCATCAGGTCAATGTAGATTTTGACTCATCATGGGTTCAACCTCTGTTTAATAAGCTCCATGACAATTTTCTAGAGGTAGCGGAGAGCTTGATGGCGTCGGGGAGTCTTTCAAGCGCATCCCGTTCAGCGTATTCAATCAAGCCTTTTTTAGCCAAGGAAGCTGAGGCCGGAGCTGGGTTGTTGCTTGTCATTTTTTGCATCTACCAGGCATACCTGCATCGCATTTATGAACGGTTGCGCGCCGCTAATCAGGGCTGATTTCGTGAATGCGGTAACGTCTATTACGGGTCGATTAGCGACGGTCTGATCTCTACCGTCGCTATGCATCTCAAACCCCGTCTATTCCGCCATCTCCAGAGCGTCGTCGACCTCAATACCCAGATATCGAACGGTGCTCTCCAGCTTCGTTTGGCCGAGCAGCAGTTGAACCACCCGCAGGTTTTTTGTCCTGCGATAGATCAGTGACGCCTTTGTACGTCTCGTCGTCTGAGTACAATACATGGATGGATCAAGCCCAACGGCCTACACCCAGCCCTTGGCGATGCGAGCGTACTGCCGAGTGGATAGATGGTCTGAGTTATGCAGTCGGCTCGGGAAAAGGCAGTCCTCGCTGCGTAGCTGAGTCTGACGTATTCAGGCCGCGAGAGCGTTACCGTGTTTGTTCAGTAATCTCGAACTCCACAGGCCGCTGCGTTTTCTGCTGCATATCCATGGCTCGTGATGATACGTGCTCACCATGGGCGACGTCGCACACACGGAGCTTGGTTAATCCGCAAACCCGAAGCTTGCTATCGATAGCCAGATCTCAAGTTCTTTCTGAAATTGAAACCTCAGTTGGATACCAAAGTCCTGGTGACGGAGATTGAAGGCATATTGAACGTGGCGTACCGAGCTCACACCGGCAAGGCCGGCAAGACCAGAGCGCTGCTCGGCTTTGCCATTGAAAGCGCAGAAAAAAGAACTGGTGGCCCCGGTACCCTGTTCCTAACCACCAATTCAACCGCTACCTGTTGAACTACATGTTCGCCAACTACGACCCGGACGACCTCACGGAAGGCTCGGTTTCCCGACACCTCGTGGGGCATGGGGATGCAGGTGTTGGGAGCTACACGATGGTCAGGGCGCTCCAAGTGATCCTGACCCTAGATCAATTGGCCTTCTACACGTGATGCGGAAGGTAGGAACCTTCAATGCCAGTGCCGTTGAACGGTCGTCCTTGGAATCCCCAATTTCTTCGCGACATCGACTTGTTTTAGCCCTTGACTCTTCAGTTCCTGGACTTGAGCGCGAGTAGCGGCAGCTCGAACGCTAGTCGGATGCGTTGTATCCATCGCATGAGCTGAGGGGGGCGGGATCTGATCAGCCAGCCCAAGGTTTTCGAGCTCACTTATCGCCCTCACCAATACCTCTTTGGGGGTGACCTCGGAATCAGCGGCCACCGCAACGGCCAGCAAGGCCGATGGCGTGATGCCAAGCGCCTGGGCCAGCTCTCCCGCCGCTTTGACTGTAGGGCTGGTTTTGCCGCTTTCCAGTTGACTCACGTGCGATCCAGTTACCCGGCCCGTTAGGTCTTTTTGGGTCAGGCCCTTGGTCGTACGGATCAGCCGCAGCGCTGCGGCGAAGCCTTCCTGAATCGACATTACGGCATCTCAAAAGCAGACGGTATGCCGTGTTTGCTTGAGTCCGAACAAATCTATATATTTAATCGTGTGGGCTTTTTGCCGGTATTGGTGTTGCGAATTGCACCCGTGCCAGAGAGCAATCCTGCCTTGGTTGCCCGCGAAGCCCCGCGTGTGAGACGCCCATCACGGATGGCCCATGTGGACGGCTAGGTTAGTCCAAATTTTTGCTGCACAGGATAGGCACTAAAGGAAGTCAGGATGTCAGAGCTGAAGAAAGTCACTGTCACTGTTAAGAATTTTGAATCCAGCTCAGCTGACGACTATGCGCGTCTCTACAAAAACGTTCGCCTTTTAGATGAGTCTGGTAAGAATGTTTACTTTAAGAATTTGATCATCCCTAAATACCTTGAGCGCCGAGGTGCGTTTGCCCAAGACATTCCGAGAACTTGGTTTGTAAAAAACATCCATAGGTCGGCGGTAGTCTTGGTAGCGTTTGAAACCCAAAGCGGCACAGTTGAGTATGATCTCGATGAAGTTCGCGGGTTGTCCCGAAGGGGCTTCTGGAGCGGGGTTCTGATCGGTATCGCCGCAATTCCTGCTGGAGTCATTGTGGCAGTTGCAACGTATGGGCTCGGATTGGCCTTGATCCCATTTATGTTGTATCAAGCCTATTCGCAAGTCTTCAGGATTCCGGCTCGGCTGAGCCGCAATCAACTGCTTCAAGACTTTTCCCACCACGGGATCAACGTCGGAGAGGGCTGGTCACGATAGCGCGAGGCGCCGCTGGAGCAGTGGCGCACCTTGGCTAAGGTGTGCTACCTAACGCTCGTGACGCGCCCGTATGCTTGCTGAAGTGATACAAACAGGAGCTCCACCGCATGCCGATCGCAGCCGTGATTTTCGACGCCTTCGGAACAGTCGTTCAGATTGGACGCAAGCGCCATCCGTACAGGCAGCTCCTTCGTATAGGCGCTCTCCAAGGACGCAGGCCAAGTGCTGCTGACCTCCATCGTTTGATGACTTCCAGCCTCGACCTGGACGCTGCTGCCGAAACGTTCGGTATTTGTGTGAGCCCTGCGCAGATGACGTCCTTGCAGCATGACCTGGAGGAGGAGCTCGACTCCATCACTGTGTATCCCGACGCAATCGACGCGCTTCGGTTGCTCAAGGCCGAGGGGATAGCTACAGGTATCTGCTCGAACTTGGCCGTGCCCTACGGCCCTGTTCTTCGCCAGCTCCTCAGCGAGGTCGATGGCTTTGCCTTGAGTTACGAGGTCGGCGAGATGAAACCGCACCCAGGCATCTATCGCGATATCTGTCATCAGCTTGGAGTCAATCCAGCGCGGGGCATGCCGCCATCAGGCGAGCGTGTTGTGATGATCGGTGACTCCACGCAGTGCGATCGGGATGGCCCTGGAGCTATCGGGATCTCTGGGTTTTATCTGGATAGGAAGGGGAGAGGATCTATCTCCTGTTTGATGCAGTTCGCAGAGCATGTGTTAAGGATAGCCTGATGATGTTTCGGCTGGGGGTACGGAGCTTTAAGTCACCGGCAAACTGACTGATGGGGTCGTTTCCATGCGTGCGCATTACCTGGGGAGCAAGACCAATTGAGCGCCTCGCTCACCTTACCCCTAAGCGCTCCCAGTGCATTCTTCCATCCGTAACCTCGCCGTCCCGAACCCATACAATACCTACGGCGTGTTCCTGGTTAGTTTCCCGCCGCTTGGATGGCGGTTGCGCACAGCGCTTCGATCAGTTGTGTCATGGATGGGTTTTCCTGCTCCACTGCGTCAGAATGCCTCAGCAGCAAGTGGAACGCAGGCTGCTTGGCCTCTTACTCGATCTGTATCTAGCTGGTCTCGTTTTCAACTTCAGATCAGGCTCCATTTCGAAGCCCGGCAAATCGGTACTGATGCTGTCTTTGAACCTAATCTCAAACGATCACCCGAGTAGCCATTATTCTTAACATCTCTTTCGAGTCAAAGAAGCCTTTCTCGCTATATGACTCCAGATGATGTTTGAGAAGGTTGACTTGCCCGCGATAATTGACCTCACTTGGAATGCCATCTTCTGAAGGGTAGTCGAAAGGGCTCGTTAAAAGTATATCTGTAAGTTCCTGTGCGCAGATTAACGCCTGTTCTTCACGGTCAGCAATTATTCTTTCACAAATGCTTTGGAAGGAGTTTTCCTCGGGCCCATGCTCATGGAACCAATTGATCAGTTTTTCATAGATCAGGCGATGGTAGGTATCGAAGCCACCCCAGTGGTGGTCTATGCAAAAGGCAAATCTTTTCGGGTTGTACAGAGAAATTACCGCCTCTTGTAAACGGTGTGCGGTACCGTATTTTCCGCTAAGCAGAATATCGTTGTGCTCGAAATAAGGAGAGTTTTTCATAGCTTATTCCTGATTTGGGGGGGCGCCTCTGGTTCTAGGTTTGGTGGTGCCGTAAAGTTGCAGGAGGTCTCTCTCGTTGCGCCTAGTGAATTATTAACAGTCCATCATCCGGTGACGCTGAAGTCTTGCCTCTGTCACTTCCCATAACCCTATGCTGTGGCTGAAGAGTATTTCGTCAGCGAATTGGCTGAAAGCGTGATCGCCTGTGTTAGGCATGGAGACTTGCAATTCAGGGATAAAGTGTGCGAGCCAATTAAACCTCTGTGCAATGTCTCCCCACCTTTCCTCGAACAGAGATTGTGCTTTGCTGTTAATGTCGTTGCTGTACACGATATAAAGAATTCCCTCGGCGGCACGTAAAAGCTTTATGGGCGAAAGGATACCTTGTAAGAGTCCTGTTTCCACAACCTCAATGATGCGGGGGTCTGGCTCATCATTCCATAAGATCGCAATGGTTTGAAAGAAAACACGATTCGCGATCTTGAGATCAAGTTGGAATGGTTGTAGGAAGGTGAAGACTGTATAGGCTCCCTCTCCATCCTGGTTTCGGGGCTCGTCGTGCTCAACCTTAAGAATTCGAGAGTAGTTCATGGTAGCACCTTTGGTAAATGAATACCTACTCAATGAAGATCATTGTTACAAGGGTGTCAAATTTAAATTTGGAAACGTTGGTGTGCAGTAAATGGTTTGCGATTTATTGAGAGTTTTTCAATTTTTGAGAATAAACTTGATCAGAGAAGTTCTACGGAAGTTTTATGTAATATATTGATTTGTCTGTGCGGCGCAGGGAGTGTGATGAAAGGTTAAAAATATCTTTGTTAAACAGTTGCATGTCGGAGGCTGGGTGCAATACTTACTAAAAGGCTGGCTGCGTCACCTGAAGCATCTTATTAGTGCATGGAACTGGGGAGGAGTGAGTGACGTTCACTTTTTTTCAAAAAACCGCTTCACCTGTGTGGGCAGCGTGGAGCGACTTTGACACGTTGGAAACGATTTCAGACCCGCTTCGAGTAGTGCGTAAATCTCCTGAACGACACCGCCAGAAGTTTCTGATCCATCACGGCCCAGCACAGTGACAAAATCATGGCTGACGTTACTCTCCAGCGTCGTAGAACCTCCTGGGGTACAGGAGGTCGTCCAAACGCTGATGCAAGAGCGAAGGTCGTGTCTTTCGAGACGGTGTCCTTCCCTTAACCGCGTATGCCTCAGGGGCGGCTCGGCGGATGAAGGGGGACAACATTGTCAAGCTGGCGCAAACGGCGCTCCGACTTCTCCCAGGCACGCAGTAGCATGAGCTCCCGGCCCAGCGCCGCTTTGTATTTGTCCTCAAAAGATCCTGCTTCAGCTTTGGCTTTTGCTGTCTTGGCCTTGGCCTCACGTATCTTCAACGCACCAGGAAGACTCTGCTCCTCCTGCTCCTTGGCGCGCTGCTTGATCTCGCGAATCAACGCTGCATAAACGGAGCGCTGTTTCTTGATGCTACCCGCGCTCTTACCTGCCTCCATGGCCACCGCGTTGAGTGTGATCTTCGTACCGGGTGGAACCACTTCGCTCTTGCCTGCCACGAGGCGATTGAGGGCAGCGTAATAGGGCTTCAGGGTACTTGATTCTTCAGGGCTGTCCGGCATCGGTGATTCCTTTGAAATCCAGTGATGTCTGAGGTGATGAGGGGGCAATGGCCACCCTAGCGAGCACAGCTTGGTTGAGGGCATCAGGGGATCCGCATGGGAGGCGGGTCGCATCTGTTGCCCGTCATATCGCAGATAACAGGGCATGGGTCGATATGCAGCTCTACCCCTTCGCGATGATCCTGTCTCGTATCTGTATGAAATCGGCCAGGTTTTGCTGCTCTGCTCGGTACTCTATGCTTTCGGGATCAAGCTGCTCAAGGTCGAACCGCATGATGTTGATGGTCTCCTCCATGACTGACTCCTTGGCTACTAATGCTGAGCACCCTGGACATGTCTCGTAATTGCCGTGGGCACGCTTGTCACACGGTTCTGCAGAAGTACAAATTCCGAGCGGGCTTTCCGTGTGAGACCTAAGACCGAGCTTCGCCTGGCGTTGCATTTCCTCCTGCGTTTCATTCAGCCATACGGAATCATTACGTTCCTGCATAAGCTGTCGCCCCCGAGCGCCATAGAGGCGTTCTGCGGACTTGTAGACATCACGAATGAACATGGCCCCGTCGGCTTCCTGCTTGGCCTTCCTCAGCTCCTGGGCCAGTTCGGGGTTAATCAGCGCAAAGTAGTAGTTTTTCGCTGAGCAACCTTTGGTGTAGTACTGGGACATGACCCTGGTGAGGTGGGTCAAGAGGCGCTTCAGCGAGGGCAGTGTGATCAACCCACTCTGAGCCGCAAATACCGCCATTGAACGTCGGAACTGATGGCTCGAAGCCCGCCACGGTTTCCCAATCTGATATTTCTTGTCGCCCCGCCAGTTTCGTAGCGGGTCGATTGTCTCTAGCTCAAGGATGTCCTCGTTTGTTATGAGAATAGGATCCAGGCGATATTCCAAGTTCCGCTTTTTGAAGTGCCCGGCTTTGGCATCTTTTCTGCCATTGCTTACGGGGTGTATGGAGGTACTCAGAAAGAGTGAATCCTTGTGGCGGGAGAAGGGGGCAAGAATAGAATTGATCTTGGTAAGTGCGTCGATAGGCTTTAATATGGCATCAGTTGTGATCCACTTTGTTGGCTTGGCCTTGCTATGCTGCTTAGTGCTGACTCCGATTACATAAAGCGCCGTTTTGTTCCATCCTTCCACCGGTTCCAAGCAATCTTTGCCAAGCCCCGTCACTTCATGATCACGCATCAGAGTGAAAAGGTGAATAAGGTTTTTTGCGCAATGTGCGGCTAGCGAAAGGAAGCTCAAAAGCGAAGGAGCGCTGACCAACTTGTAACGCTGGCATAAGTCCACCAAATTTAAATCTGTTATGGCCTGCTCGAATGTAATCGGATTCCGCATGTGCGCGATTTTTTGAGCTTCGGTACTTGGGCGGCTAAGCTCTCTGAAATGGGTATTTTCATCTTTGGCAAAATAGGGATTATCTAGTGACCGCCGTAAGAAAATATCGATCTTGTAGTGGTTCTGGATATAGTCGTCTAGGCAGGTAGAATATTGATTGTACTTTTCCAGCAGGATTCGACTAGGAATGATTGGGGTCTGCTGTCCCTCGTTACGCGAGGAGCGTGCGACTTGCTGCATGTAGGGAAATATTTTGCCATCCAGCGTCAGGCCCCGCTGGCTGCTATCAAGCTGGTTTAGCGTTCGGACTAATGCTACAAGGTCTCGATTTAAGGTCTGGGGTATGGACTGCTGGAACGTTTTAAATGTTTCGAATGATGAAAAGACATTTTCAGCGGCAATGTTTGCGTTTGCGCAATAACGGCACACTTTCACCAGTAATTGTCTCAATTTGTGCATCGTGGAGATGCGAAGGGGAAGCCCAGTTTTGTTGTTCGGAGCAAACATCTTGATGAGGAAAAGTTTTTTACACAGCAACGTATTGGCGAGGGAGTGCGTGTCAGGGGTATAGAATGGCAAGAAACTGAAATATGGATTGTCGCCCACGTGAAATGCAAAATCAGCCAATTTCCACTCATCGTCCGCGAGCAGGGTAATACCAGCCTCATCGCTACAAATAACTGTTTCCTCGCTAAGGCGGCGAAAATCCATGCCGTAGTAAATACGGGCGTGGAGGTCTTTCGCGTGGCGCATGCTATGGCGTTCGGTTTCAGTAGTGGATTTGCTCATTGGATCACCTTGGTTCGGATGAGTCGGCTGTAGAGTCGTTCCCAGTAGTCGGTAAGCTGAAAGTTTTCTGTGATCTCCTGTGTGATTCGTTCAATTAACGTTCTGGCCTCTGGTCGGAAACGGATAAGTTCGGCCATTAGTGCATCGATGCGGAGAATCGCATTGCCATGAACGGTGTGGAACTGATGTACGTCGGCGCAGGCATTCAAGAACTCTGAAGTGACCCAGCGCATACTCAATACCTTCCGGATAGAGTTCTCGTCAGCATGCATGCGGAATTTGCTGCAAAAAATACATCCCACGAAGTTTCGGCAATTTGGCTGGTAGGCTTCCGGGGGCTCTACGGTCTCCTCGGGTTCCCCGCCTCCGCATCCTGATGCAGGCGTAGGGAGGGTGTAGTGGCTTTCGAAGATGGTGCGCGCGAGTGTCATGACCTCAGTGATTTCATCGATGGCGGTTTTTTCTTCTGCGCTAGCATAATGCTTTAGGACAGTTTTACCGCTTGTTTGCATGAGGGCCGAGACTACTTCTACAGGATGGCCGGTACTCAGTAGGTAAACAGACTTGTACTTACGCAGCTTCTGATATCCCAGGCCAGAAAATTCTGGTTCGAGAAAACTCCTGATTTTATCGTTGGCAAAATGTATGCAGGAAGATTTGATTGGGATTGGTTTGGCCACATACTTGGTGATATTTATGAAAAGGTAGGGGTGTGGCAGGCCATTGGTTAGGTACTCGCGAAGTTTCAAGAATTTCTTGAGATCCTTGAGGAATACCTTCTGGATCTCAAAATACTGCTCCATGCCGCCAGCGCGCTGCTTGATAACGACAAAGCCGGCATTTTCACTGTTTTGTACTGTGTAGTCATTCGACCATACGAGCTTGCGCAGTGGGGCTTCATTCATCCCAGTATTGGCTACGAAATGAGAGATGAATGCATCTTGGGCCAAGGCGGCTAGCCAAATCCGCTTCCGGTGGCGGAGGTTGAAGTTCGCATCTTTCAGCTCGCGTAACGCTGCGTGCCTCTGCCTGATTAAGTGACGTTCTGTCTGTGATGACCTGGCCTTACATTCTTCCAGGGAATTGACCTTTCCGTCGCGGTAATTCCAAAAATTATGATTCCCGACTTTCGCCGTCTGATGGACTGCCGGAGTGGTAATCGCATACTCTGCTGGAAGCAAAGTGGCTTCGGTGTCCATGTAGGGAATACGGCACGGAAATGCCAAGCCTTTGAGTACGAAGTCTGTTAGTCCGTCAAATAAATAGCGATAGCGAGTGAGGTGGGCAGTCATCTCCTCCATTGTGGGTGTCTCAGTTGTCTCCTTATTGAGGCTGCTGTGAGAGATGATAGGCAAGTCAGTGAGGAAATTAAGAGGAGAGCCTGGGAAAATAATATAGGCACTTTTGATCGCCTGACTCTGAAGGCGATTGGCAGTGAAGGTGCCAATACCTTCAGGACTCTGAACTTGCCATTGCAAGTGAATAGAAAACTCATCCAAAGCAGTTTTGTACGCTTCCGCGTTGGCTAGGAAGCTGCAGTGTTGATTGGCATCACACCAGTCGCTGAAACTCACAAACTCGGTCGCGTTGGTATAAAAGGTATACCCACTGCCGATATGTCGGTTACCCGTTTCTGCGCACCATGCACGAACAGCGCGTGCACGCGCAGGGCAGAGAGATGACTCATCTACCGGCTTTGGGATCTTTCGGCTGTCGGCGTCACGGGCGCCATAGCAGAGTGAACCGATGCTGATTTTCCGGTCACTGGTGCAGAGAATTACAAGACGCTCAATCGCGCAAGTGGAGATGACAGTTTGGTATTGGTCATTCGTCAGTGTCTCCAGGTTGAGGAGGTGGACGGTTTGCTCGGCGCTTTTCATTCTTCGTCATTTCCGTTCGGACGAGGCTTTCGAGATGAATTTCGAAGCCTGATTGTGCTTGGGCCAGGCGCGGGTGATCCTGGTAGTATTTGAGGTAGCGCATCGTCACGTTTATATCCTCTTGGTTTAATCTATTTTTCAAAGTGTCTAAAAGTTCGAGTTGGTTCATCTTTCCGTTCTCCATGTCGCCGCTGTTATCTTCGATAAGATTCATGCCAAAAGTGGCCCTTAGATCATGAAGCTGGTATTTGAATCTTTTGTTCTCTCGCTTCACTACCTCTATGACCTTCTTGCAGAAGTGGCGTAGGGCTGAGCCTTTTTCGGTGCTGAAATCGAATAAATGCTCGTCTGCCTTCGCCACGTAATATGGTTTTCCTGTGCGAGTCAGGAAAATGTACTGCTGAGAATCTTCCTTGATTGGGGACTTGGCCGCGCGTTGTTTGTGTCTGTCGGAGTTTATATAAACGTGCAGCATATGGTGAACCCATGCGGGCATCATGACCACTTGCTCCTTGCTGTTCTTTGCCTCCACCGGGCTGTCTTCGAAGGCTACGTTAATTCCGTACAAAACATACTTTTCGGGGTCGTCCTCATCCCCCACCCCTTGCGTGATGGAGTCGTGTCGTAGTGTAAGGTTGGTCTGCACCCGCATTCCGGTTGTCAGCCCAATAATGTGCACTAACAGCATCTCTGGGTTTCCCAATTCAAACAGTGCCTGCATAACGCGATCTTGGTTTTCGCGAGATATTGGGCAGAGTTTTCCACCGTCGATAATGTATTTGCCTACAGGTATGGACTTGCTTTTTTTGAAGGTCAAGTCAGTTGAGATAACTTCCTTTATGTGGGTATTTCCATGCCGGTCAGTGTATGGGATCTGCCGAGTCGTACTTACCCACATCGGCTGCTTCGGCTTGAAATTTCGGGTGGTGGTAAGCCATCGATACAGTCCTTGGACACTGTAAATCTTACGGTTGCAATAACCTTTGCTCCGAGCACCGCTCATGATTTCGCTTTTGAGTGTCGCCCTGTATCGGTATGTGGGGCGAAGGGATTGGGGGCCGTCAAAGTTCAGAAAGTCCAAGCCGCTGTCATCCATCTTGTTCATGAAGTCAGCAAGGTCACCCGCAGCGTTCGCTGCAGAGGATTCGCTCATGCCCTGTTCTGTAATTGCCTCGAATAGATAGAGACTCCCTTCCTGCCACAACGCGCCATCAGGGCGCAGGATTACGTATAGGTGAGGGGCGTACTCGTCGGAGAGATGGATCGGCCTGGTGGGATAGGGATCAGCGTGGCTTTCATCAGCATCGGAAGCAGCAATCCAATGAAGAGCCTCTTCGGGCTTACAAGGCTCCCAAAGCCTCACGTTCTTGAGGGATACCTTGCGGTAGCGGGGGGGCGTTTGGAGTTCCTGAGGATTCTGGGCTGGCATGGCAGGCTCTTACAGGAGAGGTGTCTGTCCATTGAAGTCCAGCTCCGGGGTTACGTCAAATGACCGGAGTTCACGCGTAGTTCTGCACCTTCACCGTGTGCAGGGTGATATCCACCACATCGCCATCGGCACCGACCTGGGGCATTTCGATCCAGTCACCCACGCGCAGCATGTCGTTGCTGGTCAATTGCACACTGGCGACGAACACAGCAGGGTGTCCTTGTACACCAACAGAATTACCGCCGACATCGCACCCAGGCCTGACAGCAGCAACAGC
>Ga0308163_10000654_pt1 | contig 52599 bp, 44 predicted proteins | sample PhyTR1_FD_201037 | JGI IMG/M metagenome (GOLD analysis project Ga0308163, IMG submission 201037) | Phyllosphere microbial communities from UC Gill Tract Community Farm, Albany, California, United States - DLSLT.R1 | ecosystem: Host-associated > Plants > Phyllosphere > Unclassified | place: USA...
CTACACCCTGGCCGGCACCGAAGTGTCCGCACTGCTGGGCCGCATGCCTTCCGCCGTGGGCTACCAGCCTACCCTGGCCGAAGAAATGGGCCGCCTGCAAGAGCGCATCACCTCGACCAAGGTCGGTTCGATCACCTCCATCCAGGCCGTCTACGTGCCTGCCGATGACTTGACCGACCCGTCGCCCGCCACCACCTTCGCCCACCTGGACTCCACCGTCGTGCTGTCCCGCGACATCGCCTCGCTGGGTATCTACCCGGCAGTCGATCCGCTGGACTCGACCAGCCGCCAGCTGTCTCCGGACGTCGTCGGCGAAGAGCACTACAAGGTCGCCCGCGCCGTGCAGGGCACCCTGCAGCGCTACAAGGAACTGCGCGACATCATCGCCATCCTGGGCATGGACGAACTGGCCCCGGAAGACAAGCTCCTGGTTTCGCGCGCTCGCAAGATCCAGCGTTTCCTGTCGCAGCCGTTCCACGTGGCCGAGGTGTTCACCGGCTCGCCGGGCAAGTACGTGCCGCTGTCGGAAACCATCCGTGGTTTCAAGATGATCACGGCCGGCGAGTGCGATCACCTGCCCGAACAGGCCTTCTACATGGTCGGAACCATTGACGAAGCTTTCGAGAAGGCCAAGAAGCTGGCTTGAGCTGGAAAGGCGGCTGCCTGAGCGCCGCCGCCGTTCCCGCCTGAACCCTTCTAGCGAACTCCAAGGAATCCCAGATGGCCAACACCATTCACGTCGACGTCGTCAGCGCGGAAGAGTCGATCTTCTCGGGCGAGGCACGCTTCGTCGCGCTGCCCGGTGAATCCGGCGAGCTCGGCATCTTCCCGCGCCACACCCCGCTGATCACCCGCATCAAGCCCGGCACCGTGCGCATCGACATGGCCGACGGCAGCGAAGAGTTCGTCTTCGTCGCCGGCGGCATCCTCGAAGTGCAGCCGGATGTGGTCACCGTCCTGTCCGACACCGCCATCCGCGGCAAGGACCTGGACGAAGAGAAGGCCAATACCGCCAAGGCAGCCGCCGAAGAGGCCGTCAAGAACGCCAAGAGCGATCTCGACCTGGCTGCCGCGACGTCCGAGCTGGCCGTCATGGCCGCCCAGATCGCCGCACTGCGCCGCTTCCGCGACAAGCGCTGAAGCGCTGTCGCAACCTGCAGAAAGCCACCTCCGGGTGGCTTTTTTCATGTGCGCGGAAAGTTCGTCTGCGTTTCGATCGAGTCGCTCCCGGACCGTCCGCGGGCGGTGCGCGCGCCACCATGGGCTGCCGTAATACCGGTACTCGACATGTTGCCCAACGCCACCCAAGCCCGCCCCGAAACCCGCAAGCGCAGCCTGCCCCCGGCCAGGGGCCAGGAGACTCCGCCACCCAAGATCGCCGCGCCGGACAGCGCCGCCGGCCACTCCCACATCAGCCGCCTGCAGGACCTGCCGGTCGAGATCCACAGCGGCTGCTTCGGCCACATGCCGCTGGCCGATGTGGTGCAGTACGGCCAGGCGCTGTCGCCACCGCTGGCCCTGCTGCCGGAGCCGCGCGCCGCCGCGCTCCGGCTGCAGATCCGTGCCGCCGAGACCGTCGAGGAACTGCAGGGGCTCGCCACCCACCTGGGCACCGTCGATCCGGCATTCCGCGCCGCCGTCATCCACGACATGCTCGGCGCACTGCAGGACATCGCGCAGCGCGCGCCGCTGGACCATGCCATCCGGGTCGCCGGTCCGCTGCAGGGCTGCCACCAGGCCACGGCGGGCCTGCCCGGCTGGCACGCCCGCCGCCTGCGGCAGCGCTGCCACCAGATCGAAATCTGCCTCGGCTTGCGCAAGGCGCATTCGACTTCCACCTTGCTGGCCCTGCTGGCGCAGGTGCCGCGACTGCCCCCTGCCGCACAGTGCCTCGTGCTCGTCGACGCACTGAGGGCGATCGAGCGCCTTCTGCGCATCGGCCCTCTGATGCCGCCATCCTTGGCCAGCCTCGAGGACGCGATGCTGCGCGCCCTGGACCTTGCCCGCGTCTTGCCGCCCGAAGCCCAGGCAGCCGTGCTGCACGCCGGATTCCAGGCCTATAGCGAGGCGGTTCGCCAGATCGAACTGCAGTCCTGGCCGCGGGCATGGAAAGCACTGGTCGCCCAGTCGGCAGCACTGCCGCCCGCTGCCTTCCACCAGGCGCTGCCCATCGACGACGACCAGTTCGTCGACACCGTCGGCACCTGGATGGAGCCGCTCGCGCCCCCCGCGCGCCTGGCCATTTTCGATGCGCTGATGGAAGCCGTGCCGGTGACCGGTCGAGAGCGCCTTCTCAGCCTGGGCAACATGGCCGCCGTGCTGAGCGAAGTGCCGGGCGATGCCATCCTGCCGCGCGTCGCGCTCATCTGCCAGCAGCTGCAGGCGCTCGACCCGGCCCTCGCGCACCGCGAAAACGTGTTTCTCGAACTGGCGACCGACAGCCTGTTCGACGCCCTGCCCGCCGGCGACACCCGCCCGGTCTTCGAGCTGCTGATCGACGCCATGGCCGGCTGCCATCTCGCACCCTTCGTTCTCGACTCGTTGCTCGACGAGCTCGAAGGCTGTATCGACAGCGCACCGGCGCACGAGCAGCCCGCCCTGCGTCAGCGCCTGCAAGCCGCCCGGGAAGCCTGAGGCGAGCGCGCAGCCGCCGGGTGACAGGGCTGGCGGGGCCGGCGAGGCAGGCGGAATTTGTTGCAGTCGGCCCGCAGAAGCTCGCTAACCTGAGGCTCCCGCTCCGTCGCCGCCCTCGGCCTGCACCGCCCATGGAACTCATCGTCGCCCGCCCCGAAGGCCTGTACTGCACCGCAGGCGACTTCTACATCGACCCATGGAAGCCGGTGGAGCGGGCGGTCATCACCCACGCCCATTCCGACCACGCCCGCGTCGGCCACGGGCACTACCTGGCCCACACCCTAAGCGAGGGCACCCTGCGCCAGCGGCTCGGTGCCGATATCAACCTGCAGACCCTGGCCTACGGCGAGGCCATCGAGCACAACGGTGTGCGGCTTTCCCTGCATCCGGCCGGCCATGTGCTCGGCTCCGCGCAGGTGCGGCTGGAGCATGGCGGCCGGGTGTGGGTGGCATCGGGCGACTACAAGCTGGAGGACGACGGCACCTGCGCGCCCTTCGAGCCGGTGCGTTGCGACACCTTCATCACCGAATCCACCTTCGGGCTGCCCATTTACCGCTGGCCCGAGCAGCCGGTGCTGTTCGCCGACATCAACGCCTGGTGGCGCGCCAACGCCGCCGCCGGCCGCGCCTCGGTGCTGCTCTGCTATGCCTTCGGCAAGGCCCAGCGCATCCTGCACGGCGTGGACCGCAGCATCGGCCCGGTCGTGGTCCACGGCGCGGTCGAGCCGCTCAACGAGGTGTACCGCGCCGCCGGTGTCGACCTGCCGCCGACCTTTCGCGTCACCGACCCCGGCGTCGACGCCGCCATGTTCAAGACCGCGCTGGTGCTGGCCCCGCCGTCTGCACAGGGAACGCCTTGGATGCGCCGGTTCGGGCAGTACTCCGACGCCTTCGCCAGCGGCTGGATGCAACTGCGCGGCACGCGCCGACGCCGCGGCGTGGACCAGGGCTTCATCATGTCCGACCACGCCGACTGGCCCGGCCTGCAGCGCGCCATCGGCGCCACTGGGGCGGAATGTGTCTATGTCACCCACGGCAGCGTCGCGGTGATGGTGCGCTGGCTGGCCGAACAGGGCCTGGACGCCCGCTCCTTCAAGACCGAATACGGCGACGAGGACGGCGAGGCCGCCGCCCCGCCCGCACCCGCTGCCGAGACACCCGCATGAAAGCCTTCGCCGCGCTTTACCGCGCCCTCGACGCCACCACCTCCACGCTCGCCAAGCAGGCCGCGCTGCAGCAGTACCTGCGGGTCGCGCCCGCGCCGGATGCCGCGTGGGCGGTGTATTTCCTGGCCGGCGGCAAGCCGCGCCAGCTGGTGCCGACCCGCACGCTGCGCGAAATTGCACGCGACGTAGCCGGCATGCCCGAATGGCTCTTCGCCGAAAGCTACGACGCCGTCGGAGACCTGGCGGAAACCATCTCCCTGCTGCTGCCGCCGATGCCGCCCGCAAACCACGACATCGGCCTGGCCGAATGGATGCGCCAGCACCTCTTGCCGCTGCGCAAGACCCCGCCCGAAGAACTGCCGGCGGTGCTGCGGGCGCAATGGGCGCTGCTGGAACCGCCCGACAGGCTGGTGTATTTCAAGCTCATCACCGGCAGTTTCCGGGTGGGCGTTTCGCGGCTGCAGGTTACGCAGGCGCTGGCCGCCACCGCCGGACTCGATCCCAAGGCGGTGGCGCAGCGCCTGATCGGCTACACGGCCATCGGCGGCCAGCCGGAAGCAGACGACTACCTGCGCCTGATCGCGCCCGCCACCGAGGGCGAGACCAACCGGCAGACGAGCGGCCATCCCTATCCCTTTTTCCTGGCGCATCCGCTGGCCCTGCCGGTGGCGCAATTCGACGCCGCGATCGGCCCGCCGTCCCGCTGGCAGGTCGAATGGAAATGGGATGGCATTCGCGCCCAACTGGTGCGGCGCGCCGGCGACGTGTGGGTGTGGTCGCGCGGAGAGGAACTCGTCACCGACCGCTACCCCGAACTGCGCGCCCTGGGCGGCGCATTGCCGGACGGCACGGTGATCGACGGGGAGATCGTCGTCTGGCGCCCGAGCGAAGGCGACCCCGGCGGGCCGGGCCGGGTGCAACCCTTCGCCGAACTGCAGAAACGCATCGGCCGCAAGACCATCGGGCCGAAGCTGCTCGCCGAACTGCCGGTCGTGCTGCTGGCCTACGACCTGCTGGAAGAAGACGGCATCGACCTGCGCACCTTGCCGCAGCAGCAACGCCGGGACCGGCTCGACGCGCTCGTCGCCCGCACGCCGCATGCGTCGCTGGTCGCCAGCCCGCTGCAGCAGGGCGCCGACTGGGCCGACCTGGCGGTGCAGCGCGAACAGGCGCGCGCGCTGGGTGTGGAGGGCTTCATGCTGAAGGCACTGGACGCGCAATACGGCGTCGGCCGCACCAAGGATGTCGGCACCTGGTGGAAGTGGAAGATCGACCCGCTGTCGATCGACGCGGTGCTGATCTATGCGCAGCGCGGCCACGGACGGCGCGCCAGCCTGTACAGCGACTACACCTTCGCGGTGTGGGACGCCCCGCCCGGCACGCCGGAGCGCAAGCTGGTGCCCTTCGCCAAGGCCTATTCCGGCCTGACCGACGCCGAGATGGGGCGGGTCGATGCGGTGATCCGCAAGACCACCCTCGAAACTTTCGGGCCGGTGCGCAGCGTGCGGCCGACGCTGGTGTTCGAGTTGGGTTTCGAGGGCATCGCCCGCAGCGGCCGGCACAAGAGCGGCATCGCGGTGCGCTTTCCGCGCATGCTGCGCTGGCGCGAGGACAAGCCGGTGGACGAGGCCGACACGCTGCAGACCCTGGCCGAGCTTCTGCCGCACTCCGACCCCTGAAAAGGCGCTGCGCCGGCCCGCGGCGCCGTTCGTGTTCAGAACGCGACCAGGTCGATGCCCGCCACCGCGTCGGCGAGCTCGGCCACCAGCCCGCGCAGATGGCGGCGCGCCTCGCCGCCGGCCATCGATTCGGTATCGCGCTGGCTGCGCTCCAGCAGTTCCCGCAGTTCGCTCCAGCGCCCGTGCGGCATGGGCGTTTCGCCGCACAGCCCGATCGCGTGGCGCAGTTGCCGCTCGACTTGCGGCACGGTCGTCCGAAGCACGTCTTCGGTGAGACGGATGCGCAAGGCGTGAAGCTGCCGCAGCCAGGCCCGGTCGACCGCCGGATCGTCCGGATCGAGCCGCGACAGGGCGAACTGCAGCAGCCGCAGCAGATACCACGGGTTGTCGGCGGCCGCCTGCGACAGCACGGCGCGCTGCGCGTCGCGGCCGGGCGGCGGTGAGCCGACGAACAGCTGCGCGGCGACATCCGGAAGGAGCAGCAGGCGGCGGATCATGGCGTCGGCGACGGTGGTGACCTCGGGGTGCGGATCGCTCGGCATCAGAGGCTCGGCCGGCGCGCCCAGGCTGGCCAGCCGATGCCCGGCGACGACGAGCGCGGTGGCGAGCCGGTGCCGATCGGCCTGCACCTGGTCGAAATGCTTGCGGGCGTTCTTGCCGTAGCTGAGATCGTGGAAATAGCGGCTCGGCAGGAAGCCGCCAAGGCGCGCGTTCCAGGGCTCGCGGGAGCGCCGCTGCGCATCGCGCCAGCGCATGCGATCGCCCGCCGACGCATCGGCGAGATCGGGCAGCGCCTGCAGCCGGCGGTCGATGCGCAACTTGAGCTGAGTGGCGCCGGCACGGGTGGACAGGAAACCCAGTACCGCGCCAGGGTCTGCGGGCTCGCCGCTCCAGGGATCGGTCTGCCCGGCGAAATGCGGTGCGTCCTGGGCGCCCGCCTCGACCAGGCTGCCGAACGACGGGTCGCCCCCGACGAAGGCGCCCCGGAAACTCTGGATCTGCCCGCCGGACTGGAAAGTGAACGGGTTGGTTTGCGGCTGCAGCACGTTCATCGCGCCGGCCGCCAACGGCCCCGCCAGGCCGGCGACGCGTGGAGCGATGCCTTTCATCTGCAGCGCCGCGGGATGAATGCCCTGTGCCATCAGTTCCTGTGCGTCGGCGGGCGAAAGCTTCTCCACCCGAAAGTCGCCGAGGTGCGGTCCGCTGACCTGCAGGATCGCCAGCGCGCCGCCTGCGAGGATGAGCGCACCGGTCGCCGCGCCGCGCAGCGTCACCGGAAAAACCTGGCCGGCGAAGCGTGCCGTGCCCCGGGTGAATGCGACGAAGGCCAGGTCGTGGTTGACGCGGTAGTAGCGCGATATCTGCCCGGCCAGCGCGTTGTGCGCCAGCGAGGCGCCGATGACGCCCAGCGGGTCGAGGATGTCGCCGAATCGTCCTCCCTGCAGGGCCAGCATGTCGCGAGCGATGATCTGCATCGCGCGCTGGTGTTCCTCGATGCGCGCGCCGCGCGCGTGGTGGCTCTCGCGCCAGGCATGCGCCGCCGCCGATGATCGAGGCGATATGGGTTCCGCGGCTGCGAACAAGGGGAACGGCGCCGCAACCTCGACCAGCCGCCCCTGGGCGTGAAGCCGGTGCTGGAGACCGGCCAGCCAGAGTTCCGAGGCATCGTCTGCGTGGGGTGTGCGCAGCGCGGTCTTGATGGATTCGAGATCGGACCGGCCGAGCGTCACGGCCAGCGGCACGCCGGGCTGCGTCAGGTAGCGATCGACACAGGCCCGGGCGCGGGCGCGCAGCGTGTCGATGGCAAGCCGCGCCGGCACCGCGCCGTCCTGGCCGGCGTCCGGAAAGAACTCCCGGTTGCGTTCGCGCCAGCGGTAGGCGCCGCGCACGCCGTGGCGGTGCTCGTCCTGGCGGTAGGCGTCGGCGGTGGAGCCGATGTCGGTGCTGGGCGTTTGCAGTACCGCCTGCGCCGCCCGGGCGGCACTGTCGACCAGCCGCCGGCCCGCTTCGTGGGTGTCGATCGTGGCCTGGTGCTTGCCGACGCTGGCCGCGCGGTGCATCGCAGCCATCGACCGGCCGGCAAGCTCGGCGGCGAACCCGCCGTCGGCCTTTTTCGGCCCGGACGTCGGCCCGCGGCGGTCGTGCCGCTCCAGCCAGGCCAGCATCTGCCAGCCCTGCTGCGCCTGCAGGTCGCTGCCCAGGATCAGTTCTTTTTCCCACGCCGCGCGCAGGCTGGCGCACAGCTGGTCGCGGCGCCGCTTGTACAGCGGCACGTGGTTGGCCAGCAGCGCTTTCTCGATGCCCTTCACATGCTGATCCGGGTCGCCCGCCACCGGCCGGGCGAGGGGGCTGCGCATTTCGCGGTAGAGGTGGGCATCGGTTTGCGACCGGATGTCCTGGCGGTACCAGGCGACGGCACCGGCGTCGCGCGAGATGGCGCTGGCCGCCAGCGACAACGCCGCGAAGCCGACCGCCGCGGCGAAGCCGCCGGCCGGCGTGCCGGCAGCGGTGGCCGCGCCGATGCCGAAGACGGCCGCCACGCCGATCACCAGTTGCACCGCCAAGCCGACCGCCGCGTTGACATACAGGCCGCGGTACTGCGCCCGCAGCAGGCCGCGCGACTGGAACAGCGCTTGTTCCATCAGCGCCGACGACTGCAGCAGGGTATGCACCAGCGCGATGAAATCGACACCGCCGGCGTGCAGGGCGGCGGCGTCGGGTGCCAGCAGCGCGCCCAGCGCCTGGCGGTCCATGCCGGCGTGCCGCATCAACGCCCGGGCGTGCTCGTGGGTACGAGCGGCGATCGTCGCCGAATCGGCCGGCGGCACCTGCGTGGAGCGGTGGTCGATGGCCTCGACCAGTTGCTGCACCACGGTGCGGATCGCATCGTCCGGCCGCTGCAGCAGTTCCGGCGGCAGCGCGGGCAGCGAGTCGACGAAGGCGTGCAGCAGTGCCGCGATGCGCACCGGCGGCGGCACCGCCTGGTCGAGCCCGGCGGAATCGATGCCCAGCATGTGTGCCTGGTAGTCGCAGAGGGCGTACAGCTCGGGCGCCAGCGCCTGGCGCGCGGCCTGGTCGTAGCCCAGGCGCTCCAGGCGCTGCACGGTTCGCCGGCAGGCCAGCGCGGCGGGATTGCCGGGCTGCGTATAGGCCTCCAGCGCCTGCTGGCCGATGCGCTGCACCGTGGCGGCCAGATGGCGCTGATCGGCGTAGACCTCCGGATCGATGATGGCGCGCGGCACCAGGGCCGAATCGAAGGGTTTCAGGTCTGCCGAGGCGGCGCCGGTGGCGCCCGCGCTGGCCTGCGCGGTGACGGCGGTGACGTACTGCAGCACCGCGGTCATGGTGACGCTCAGGGCCACGCCGACGCCGCCGCCGCCGAGGGCCAGCGCGGCGGTCAGCACCCGGGCGCCGGTTCCCCAGAGGGCGCTGGGCAGGGTCAGCGAGCGGTAGTACTCCAGGTTGGAGTTCTCGCGCACCTGCTCGCTCAGGCAGTGGTAGCCGAACTGGCCGGCGTTGCGGCGGCGGAAGGTGTCGAAGAGCTGCGTGCGCGAGCGCTCGATGCGTTTGCTGGTGCGGGCCGCGTGACGCTGCGCCAGCCGGCTCATGGCCTCGGTCGTGCTGCCCTCCGGCAGCGCGGCCAGCGCCTGCAACAGATCGCGCAGGGCTTGGGTGTGGATGCGGTCGAAGGCCTCCTGTCCCTGCGCGCCCAGTTCGGCGACCAGCATCGCGGTGCGGTGCGCCTGTTCCGCCGTGGGCTGCATGAGGCAGTCGAAGGTTTCGGCGGCGATCTTCAGCAGCGCATCGTCGCGCTCCAGCGGGCCCATGGCGGCGAAGGGCCGCCGTGCCAGCAACGCCGGGGCCAGGCGTTCCAGGGCGCGGTTGAGGGCCGATGCGGGTCGGCCGAGGTCGATCATTTCGGCGACCAGTTGCGCACGCGTGCGGGTGAGCTCGCCGCCGTCCGGGCGCAGCGACTGCCGCACCCGGCCGCCGGCCTTGCGGATGTGCCGCCGCAGGTTGGTCAGGAAGGCGTCGTCGAGGTGTTCCAGGACCTGGTCGCGGATGGCGTCGAGCAGCGACGGGCTCAGCCGCGAAAGCAGGATGTCCCGTGGCGTGTCGCCTTGCGGCGCGCGCGTCAGGTGCTCGCGGTTCTGCCGCCCGACGCGCCGCAGCGTGGGCGAGGTGAGCGCCACCCCGGAGGCGACGAGCGCACTGCGGCCGTGCACCCACCGGGCGGCCGCGACACGCCAGCCGTTGACTCCGCCATGGCCGAAGCCGGTCAGCGGGAAGGCGGTGGACAGCGAGGGCAGGGCGCGCGGTGCGCTGAAAGCATCGCTTCGGGCCTGGCGTTTGTCGCCGGATGGCGGCAGTCCGGTCGGCTCGGTCGCCGTGCAGATTTTTGGTTCGGCCTTTTGCCGCGGGGTGGCCGGCGGGCGGAGGACATCGGGTGCGGCGGCCCGGGCCGTGCGGGTCGACAAGGCGTTGAGGTACACGATGTTCTCCTTTGGTTATGGATCCATCGTTCGCCCGTGCATCCCTGATGCAACGACTGCGACACGAAGCTCTGCGAGTGCATGCGAATAACGCCGATGCGTGAGACTGCATCACGCCCGACGGTCCTACACCGGGCGCCTCGGCTCGCCGACGCGTGGCGTGCGGCCGGCGGCCAGAATTGCGCCATGCCCGAATCGCTACCTCCCGTCACTGCCCGCCGCGCCGTCGCCGACTGGTTCGCGGGCCGGGACTGGAAGCCCTTCGCCTTTCAGAAGGACGTCTGGAAGGCCATGGCGCAGGGGCGTTCGGGGCTGCTGCACGCCACCACCGGGGCCGGCAAGACCTACGCCGTCTGGCTGGGTGCGGTGCAGGCGTTCGCGGGCGTGAAGGCCGCCGAGCCGGCGTCCGCGCGCAGCCGCGCACCGGCAGCAGCGCCGCTCACCGTGCTGTGGATCACGCCGATGCGCGCACTGGCCGCCGACACGCTGAGTGCGCTGAGACGCCCGCTGGACGACCTCGCCGCGGCGCACCCCGGCATCGGCCGCTGGAGCGCCGGCGCGCGCACCGGGGACACCGAAAGCAACGAGCGCAGTGCGCAGTCGCGGCGGCTGCCGACCGTGCTGGTGACCACACCGGAAAGCCTGACCCTGCTCATCGCCCGGGCCGATGCCCGGGAGGTGCTGAGCGGCGTGCAACTGGTGGTGGCCGACGAGTGGCACGAACTCCTGGGCAACAAGCGCGGCGTGCAGTTGCAGCTGGCCGTCGCCCGGCTGCGCGGCTGGAACCCGGCGCTGCGGGTGTGGGGCATGTCGGCCACCCTGGGCAATCTGCAGGAAGCCATGGACACCCTGTTGGGCCCGCGCGAGCCCGGCGACGAAGGCGTGCTGGTGCAGGGCCGCATCGACAAGCGATTGGTCGTCGATACCTTGCTGCCCGCCAACGCCGCGCGTTTCAGCTGGGCCGGCCACCTGGGCCTGCGCATGCTGCCGCAGGTGGTGGCCGAGCTGGACCAGTCCGGCACCACGCTCGTCTTCGTCAACGTGCGGTCCCAGGCCGAGCTTTGGTACAAGGCCATCCTCGAGGCGCGGCCGGACTGGGCGGGGCTGATCGCCATCCACCACGGCTCGCTGGACCGGGGCGTGCGCGAATGGGTGGAGCAGGGGCTGAAGGCCGGCACGCTGAAAGCGGTCGTCTGCACCAGCAGCCTCGACCTGGGCGTCGACTTCCTGCCGGTCGAGCGGGTGTTGCAGATCGGCTCGCCGAAGGGCGTGGCGCGGCTGCTGCAGCGCGCCGGCCGCTCCGGCCATGCGCCGGGCCGGCCCTCGCGCATCACGCTCGTGCCCACCCACAGCCTGGAGATCGTCGAGGCCGCCGCCGCGCGCGCCGCCATCCGGGCCGGTGCGGTGGAGCGCCGGGTGTCTCCTCACCAGCCGGTCGACGTCCTCGTGCAGCACCTCGCCACCGTGGCGCTGGGCGGGGGTTTCCTGCCCGATGACCTGTACGCCGAAGTGCGGCGCACGTCGGCTTATGCCGGCTTGTCGAAGCCGGTGTGGGACTGGTGCCTCGACTTCGTTTCGCGCGGCGGTCCTTCGCTCGCCGCCTATCCGGATTACCACCGGGTGCAGGCAGACGAGCACGGCGTCTGGCGCCTCACCGACAAGCGCCTGGCGCGCCGCCATCGCAGCAACATCGGCACCATCGTCAGCGACGCGTCGATGGTGGTGCAGATCAAGAACGGCGCGCGCCTGGGCACCATGGAAGAAAGCTTTCTCTCGCGCCTGCAGCCGGGCGACTGCTTCCTGTTCGCCGGCAGGGTGCTGGAGATGGTGAAGATCGAACAGATGACGGCCTACGTCCGGCGAGCCACCGCCGGCCGGCCCACCGTGCCGCGCTGGAGCGGATCCCGCATGGCCATCTCCACCGTGCTGGCGGAGTCGCTGCTGCAGCAGATCGCGCTGGCCGAGGCGGGCCGTTTCGAATCGCCCGAACTGAAGAACGTGCGGCCGCTGCTGGAGGTGCAGCAACGCTGGTCCGCGCTGCCGACGCCGGGCACCCTGCTGGCGGAAACCCTGCGGACGCGGGAAGGCTGGCACCTGTTCGTCTATCCCTTCGCAGGCCGGCACGCGCACATCGGGCTGGCGAGCCTCTTCGCCTGGCGCGCGGCGCAGCGCGAGGCCGGAACCTTTTCCATCGGCATCAACGACTACGGCCTGGAGCTGATCAGCGCCACGCCGCGCGACTGGGCCGCACTGCTGCCCGACCTGTTGCACCTGGAGGAAAACGCCGGCCCGGCGCTGCTGCAGGAGGTGCTGGCCAGCCTCAATGCCACCGAGATGTCGCGGCGCCGCTTCCGCGAGATCGCGCGGGTGTCCGGGCTGATTTTTCAGAGCCACCCCGGCGAGCGCCGCAGCAACCGGCAACTGCAGGCGTCGGCGCAGCTGTTTTTCGAGGTGTTCCAGAAGTACGACGAGGCCAACCTGCTGCTGCGCCAGGCCGACGACGAGGTGCTGAGCCAGGAACTGGACATCGCCCAGCTGCTCGGCAGCCTGCGCAAGATGCGCACGCAGGCGCTGGTGGTGAAACACCTGGAGCGCCCGAGCCCTTTCGCCTTTCCGCTGATGATCGAGGTGTTCCGCGAAAAGCTCACCAACGAGAACCTCGCCGACCGCATCGCGCGCATGGTGCTGCAACTTGAAGAGGCAGCCGAAGGGCGTGAACCGGATCCGGTGCGGGAAGAAGCACGGCAGGCCCGCCGGCCCCGCAACGGACCGCCGCGCGCACAGCCGGTCGCACCGCCGACCGACGCCGAGCAGGTCGCCGCGGCCGAGATCAAGCGCGACCTGGACTTTTCGCTGACGCCGGTCGACGGCAATGCCGGCCCCCGCAAACCCCGGCGGGAACGCAAGCCGTCGCGGCCGCTGCCGCTGCTCTAGGCCCGCGTCCACCATTCGATTAATTTGAATGGTTGGCTCAATTCGATTGAAAGCCGGTAGCGGTGCGGGGCTCTAGACTGCGATGCTCACGGCCCTGCGCCGAACCCCTCGATCCACCGCCATCCCAACCCGCCCATGACGCCTTCCACGCCCCGACCCGCTCGCTACAGCGGCACGGCCATTGCCCTGCACTGGATTCTCGCGGCGGCCCTCGTGGGCATTTTCTGCGTCGGTCTCTACATGACCAGCCTGCCGTTTTCGATGCAACGGCTGAAGCTGTACAACTGGCACAAGTGGGCGGGCGTCACCATCCTGGCACTGTCCGCGGTGCGGCTGGCCTGGCGCCTGGTGCGTCGCCCGCCAGCCTTGCCGGCGGCGATGGCGTCGGCCATGCCGCGCTGGCAACACTTCGCACACCATGGCGTGCACCACCTCATGTACGCGTTGTTCTTCATCGTGCCGCTGGTCGGCTGGGCCTATAGCTCGGCCGCCGGCTTTCCCATCGTGTGGTTCGGAGTGCTGCCGCTGCCGAGCTTCGTGCCGGTCAGCCCCGAGCTGGCCCAGGCCATCAAGCCCTGGCACGAGCTCACCGCCTATGCCCTCGCGGCGCTGGTGGTGGTCCATGTGGCGGCAGTGGTCAAGCACCAGTTCATCGACCGCGACGGCCTGCTGTGGCGCATGTTGCCCGGCCGAGGCTGATTTCTCTCTTTCTTCCTTTCCATCGACGGAGCCACTCCATGAAAATTTCGACCACCCTGGGCGGCCTGGCGTTCGCCTCCGCCACCTTGCTGGCGGGCGCGCCTGCTTTCGCCCAGCAGGCGCTGGTGCCGGCGCAGAGCCAGATCACTTTCGTCAGCAAGCAGATGGGCGTACCGGTGGAAGGGCAGTTCAAGAAGTTCGACGCGCAGGTCGCGTTCGACCCCGCCAAGCTCGCCACCAGCAAGATCAGCTTCACCGTCGACACCGGCAGCGCCACGCTGGGCGTGAAGGAGTCCGACGCCGAACTGCCCAAACCCACCTGGTTCAACGTGCCCAAGTTCCCGCAGGCGACTTTTCAGTCCACCGCCATCAAGGCGCTGGGCGGCGGCGTTTTCGAAGTGGCCGGCAAGCTGAGCATCAAGGGCAACACGCAGGACGTGACCGTGCCCGTCGCCATGACGCAGGCGGGTGCCGTCACCACCGCTACCGGCGCCTTCGCCATCAAGCGCCTGGCCTTCAAGATCGGCGAGAACGAATGGGCCGACACCTCCATGGTGGCCGACGACGTCCAGGTCAAGTTCAAGCTCGCGTTGACCGGCATCGGCAAAATCTGATCTGCCGCCAACTCTGTATCCCTTCCCCCCAACCCTGAGACTCATCGACATGCGTAACACCCTCCTCGCCATCGCCGCAGCGGCCACCCTGGCAACCGGCGTCGCCCACGCCGAAACCGCCACCTACGCCGTGGACCCGACCCACACCTTCGCGACCTTCGAGATCAGCCACTTCGGCGCCAGCGTCAACCGCGGCCGTTTCGACAAGAAGGAAGGCACCGTGCAGCTGGACAAGGCCGCCAAGACCGGCAAGGTCGAGCTGACCATCGACATGACCTCGATCAACACCGGCACCGCTCCGTTCGACAAGCACCTGCAGAGCCCGGACATCTTCGACGCCGCCCAGTTCCCCACCGCCAAGTTCGTCGGCGACAAGTTCACCTTCGACGGCGACAAGCTGGTGTCGGTGGCCGGCAACCTGACCATCAAGGGCAAGACCCAGCCCGCCACCTTCAAGGCCAACCAGTTCGCCTGCTACAACAGCCCGATGGTCAAGCGCGAAGTCTGCGGCGGCGACTTCGAGACCACCATCGACCGCACCGCGTTCGGCGCCGACTACGGCGTGCAGTACGGCTTCCCCAAGAACGTGCGCATCGTGGCGCAGATCGAAGCCGTCAAGCAATAAACGGCGCGGTCTCGCGGGGCCGTTCGCGACAAGGGCCGGCCCTGCGGGGACCGGCCCTTTTTCGTGGTGCGACCGTCAAAACGGTCAGAGGTATTTCGAGACGGCCTCGACCAGTTCCGGGAACTCGGTCATCGGATAGAAATGGCCGCGGTTGGGCACATCGTGATAGTCGCTCTGCAGCTGCTCGTGCAGGAAGCGCGCTTCGGCGATCGGGATGTACGGGTCGCTCGGCGAGTTCAGCTGAACGATCCAGCGCTGGTTGTCGCGGATGCGGTCCCATTGCCAGGGCTGGTCGAAATAGCCGCTGATCTCTTCCTCGCGGATGCCCAGGGTGGTGTGGTAACCCGCCACCAGCACGGTGCCCAGCAGGCGGTGGTTTTCGGCATGGCGCAGCGCCGCGATGGCTCCCGACGAGAAGCCGACCAGGATCGTGTTCTCGTCGGTGCCGAGGGATTCCAGGTAGGGCAGCCAGTAACGGGCGCGGGCCAACACCGGGTCCGGCCAGGTGCCGGGCGAGATCACCTCGCAGCCACGTTCACGCAATGCGGAGGCGACGTACGGGAACCACTCCCCGTGGGTCGAGCCGCCGCCGTTGCCGGGGATCAGGATCGCTTTTTTCATGGCGTCATCCTAGCTGCGGGTTTACAGCCTGCTGCAAGCAAACGCGTGGTCGCTGGCCTAATGGCGGGACCGCATGTCGACATCCATTTCCCTGGCCGGCGAGGCCGTGCATCTGTTGCCCGATCCGGCCCTGTGGTGGCCGGCCGGCCATACGCTTTTCATCGCCGACCTGCATCTCGGCAAGGCGGCGGTGTTCCGCGCGCGCGGACTGCCGGTGCCCTCGGGTACCACCGATGCGAACCTGCGACGCATCGATGCCTTGCTGACGCGCCACGTGGCCCGTCGGCTGGTAGTGCTGGGCGACTTCCTGCATGCGGTCGAATCGCATGCGCCGTCGGTGCATGCCGCGCTGCGCGACTGGCGCATGGCCCATCCCGGCCTGGAGATCGTGCTGGTGCGGGGCAACCACGACAGCCACGCAGGCGATCCGCCCGGCTGGCTCGGCATCGACGTGGTGGACGAACCCTGGCGCATCGGCCCCTTCGCTTGCTGCCATCACCCGCAACGAGTTTCCGGATACGAGGTGCTGGCCGGCCACGTCCACCCGGCGGTGCGGCTGCGCGGCATGGGTCGCGACGCATTGCGCCTGCCCTGCTTCAGTTCCGGCGAAGGCCTGACGCTGTTGCCCGCTTTCGGCGACTTCACCGGTAGCCACGTCCTGGCGCCGGAGCGGGGGCGGGCCCTGTTCGCCGTCGGCGGCGGAAGGGTGTGGGCGGTGCCCTGACGGGTGACCGTCCAGTCCGTTTCAAGCCCTGAAGACGTCGCCCAGCAGGACCGGGGCGTCCGGCAGTTCGTTGGGATGGGCGGAGCCGTCCGGGGCCGCCGGGAAGTGGCTGACCAGCAGCGCCCCGACATGGTCCAGCGCCTGGGTAAGGCCGTCTTCGTAGCGCGCCGCGCCGAAAGCGTCTCCCATGTGGGCGACCAGGTGCTGCCATTGCCCCGGGCCGACGTGCCGGTTGAGGCCTCGGTCGGCGACGATCTCGATGGCGTGGTCGGCCAGCAGCAGGTAGATGAGCACGCCGTTGTTTTCTTCGGTGTCCCAGACGCGCAGCTTGCCGAACAGCGTCAGCGCGCGTTCGCGTGGCGTGGCGCCGCGCCACAGGTAGCTGGTCGGCAGCCCGGCTTCGATGCACATGCGGATCTGGCCGGTGTGCAGCCGTTCGCTTTCGGCTACACGGCGCTGGAGTTTCGCGACCAGTTCGGGCGAAACCGCCTTGCGGATGTCGCGCTCGTCACGCCAGCGATGGCGGACGACCCGGGTGATTTTTGAAAAGATGTTTGCCATGCCGTTCACCAGTCTCCCGAGGCGCCGCCGCCCCCGAAGTCGCCACCGCCCCCGGAGCGAAAGCCGGTGTTGCCACCGCTCGAGCCGCGCGGACTGCCGCCAAAGCCGTTACCGAAGCCGTTGCCAAAACCGCCGCCCGCGATGACGCCGCCGGTCGCCGCACGGGAGCCCGCACGCGGCGACAGGCCGCTCCAGGACAACATGCTCAGTCCCCAGGCGAGCACCGTCGCCACACCCGCCGCCACGACGCTCCAGGTGAACAGGAATGCCAGGCCGCCGACCAGCACCGCGGCCAGTACCGCGCCGATGCGTCGGCCGAGCAGGCGCCGGAGTAGCCCGCCCAGCACCGGCACCGCGACGAACAGGAAGACCGCGAGATCGAACCATTGAAAGCCCAGCGGACTGTGCGTGGGCTGCGCGCCGTCGCCGTCGATAGAACCCTGTGCGGCGTCCGGACCGGGCGGCGAAGGCGAGGGCAGGGCCTCGGCGCGGATGCGTGCCTCGAGCCGGTCTAGGGCGGCGGTGAGGCCGCCGACGTAGTCGCCGGCGCGAAACGCCGGTGTGAGTGCCTCGTCGATGACCTCCTTGGCGGCCAGATCGGGAATGGCGCCCTCGAGCGCCTTGGCCACTTCGATGCGCACCTTGCGGTCGCGTTTGGCCACGATGATCACCAGACCGTCGCCGATGGCACGGCGGCCGATCTTCCAGGTGTTGCCGACCCGGTTGGCATAGGCCGCGATGTCTTCCGGCGCGGTGGTCTGGATCATCAGGATGCCGACCTGCGAGCCGGTAGCCTGCTCGAAATTGACCAGCCGCGCCTCGAGCGCACTTTTCTGGCGGGCGTCGAAGGTGTTGGTGTTGTCGGTGACATGCATCGACGGCGCAGGAATCGGCTGCAGCTTTTGCGCCTGCGCCGACGGCATGAAACACAGCGCCAGCAGTAGCGCCGCGAGCCATGGCCAGCCGGCACCGCGGCCGAGCCGTGAGCCGAAGAAGAACGAAACGAAAGTCAAACGGAAAAACTCCTGTCAGCGCGCCGGCTGCGGCGCGGGGGCGGTATTGCCGAAATCGACGGTGGGCGCCTGCCCGCTCGCCGCCGCGCCGGTGGCGGTGAAGGCCGGTTTCGGCGCGTAGCCGAAGACCCGCGCGGTGATGTTGGTCGGAAAGCTGCGGGCCTTGACGTTGTACGCCTGGACCGTCTGGATATACCGGTTGCGCGCCACGGTGATGCGGTTCTCGGTGCCTTCGAGCTGAACCCTCAGGTCGCGGAAACTCTGGTTGGACTTGAGGTCCGGATAAGCCTCGGACACCGCCAGCAGCCTGGACAGCGCGCCGCCCAGTTGCGCCTGCGCCTGCTGGAAGCGCTCGAAGGCCTGCGGGTCGTTGAGGGTTTCGGGTGTCACCGTGATGGAGGTGGCGCGGGCACGCGCTTCGATCACCTGGGTCAGGGTGTCCTGTTCGAACTTCGCTTCGCCCTTGACGGTGGCGACCAGGTTGGGCACCAGATCGGCGCGCCGCTGGTACTGGTTCTGCACCTCGCTCCAGGCCGCCTGCGACTGTTCGTCGAGGGTCTGGAAGTCGTTGTAGCCGCAGCCGGTGAGCATGGCTGCCAGCAGCAGGGTGAGAGTGAGGTTTCGCATGGGAGACGGCCGGACGGGCGGGAAAACAGGTGGCCAAGTCTGACACACGCGCTCGCGCGCGCCATGGGCTGTCTGCATCAAGCGGTATCCGCACTGCGGCTATGCTTTGAAGGTCTGAAAAAGCGCGTCATAGCGACAGGAGAATTGTCATGCCCCCAGCCCGTGCCGTCTGCCCGCACCCGGTTTTTCGCTGCGCCGCGAGGGGCTGACCATGCGCAGCACCCGCATGCGTTCCACCGCGGTCGTCGGCGGCCGCCCGGACGATGTCGAAGCCCAGTTCTACGACGCCCTGAGCAATGGCGACCTGGCCCGGCTGATGGCCTGCTGGGCCGACGAGGACGATATCGTCTGCGTGCATCCCGGTGGTCCGCGCCTGGTGGGCATGGCGCAGATCCGGGCCGCCTACGAGGCGCTTTTCGCCCGGGGCGCGCGGCCGGTGCGCTACGAAGACGTGCGCCGCGTCGACACACTGGCCAGCAGCGTGCACAGCGTGATCGAGAAGGTGACGCTCGCGCTCCCGGACGGCAACGGCGAGGCGGTCTCGGTGGCCACCAATGTTTTCCTGAAGACGGCGCAGGGCTGGCGCCTGGTCGCCCATCACGCCAGTCCGGGTGCGCTCGGCGAGGCAGCGGCCGCAGCCGGGCGAGAGGCGCCTTCGCCGGTACTGCACTGATACGTCGTCTTGCGAGCCAGCGCTGATTTCAACGCCTATCGGGCGCCCTGGTGGCTGCCCGGCGGCAACCTGCAAACTGTCTGGCCGGCGCTGTTCGGCCGGCGTGGTGAAGGCCATGCGCCCCGCTATCGGCGCGAGCAGTGGGACACGCGCGACGGCGATTTCGTCGACGTGGATTTCGCCGCGGACGCCACGCCCGAGCCGACCCGGCCGCTGCTGGTGCTGTTCCACGGCCTGGAGGGCTCGTCGCGCAGCCATTACGCGGAATCCTTCGCGGCGGCGGCGGCGCGGCGCGGCTGGGCCTACGCGGTGCCGCATTTCCGGGGCTGCGGGGGGCTGCTCAACCGTGGGCCGCGCGCCTATCACTCGGGCGACTACGAGGAAATCGGCTGGATGCTGCAGCGCCTCGGGGAGGCCCACGGCGGCGGCCCGGTGCTGGCGGTCGGCGTGTCGCTGGGCGGCAATGCCTTGCTGCGATGGACGCAGGAGGCGGGCGAGAGTGCGGCGCGCCGGGTACGGGCGGTGTCGGCGGTGTGTTCGCCGCTCGACCTGCGAGCCAGCGCCCAGGCCATCGGGCGCGGCTTCAATCGGCATGTCTACACCCGCATGTTCCTGTCCAGCATGAAACCCAAGGCGCTGGCCAAGCTGGTGCAGCACCCGGGCCTGTTCGACGGCGAAGCCCTGCGGGCGGCGCACGACCTGCACGCCTTCGACGACGTCTTCACCGCGCCGCTGCACGGGTTTCGCGATGCCGAGGACTACTGGGCGCGTTGCTCGGCCGCGCCGCATCTGGCCGCGACCCGCGTGCCCGCGCTGGTGGTCAATGCCGCGAACGACCCGTTCGTGCCGGTAGGCTCGCTGCCGGCTGCGGTGCCGGGCGACCGCGTGGAGTTATGGCGACCGGCGCACGGCGGCCATGTCGGGTTTCCGCGCGGCGCCCTTCCGCCGGGCGACGTGAACGCCATGCCCGAGGCGGTCTGCGACTGGCTGGCCACTCGCCTGCGCTGATTTAAGGTCGGCTGCCGGCGCACCGGCTTGCGCCGACACCGGGTTTTCCAGCCGGGGAGGCACGACGAAGCGAGCCCCCGCCGCGTTGGCCATGAAGACGATCGCGCGGGCGATTTCCACGTCGCGAAAATCGCCCCCGGCGCGGGGTGGCATGGCGCCTTTGCCGTTGATCGCGGACCGCAGCAGCGTATCGAACCCGCGGGCGATGCGCGGTTTCCAGACTTCCACCCCGCCCAGTACCTTGTGACAGTTGATGCAGTGGCTGCGGTAGAGCTCCTCGCCGGTGAGCGGCGGCCGATTGGGATCGCGGATTTCGATGGTGCCCACCGGCCGGATGCGCGCTTCCAGCGATTTCAGGGCATCGGCCTCGCCCACGCCCGGCACGGGGTTCGGCCCCGAGGTGACGAACTTCACCAGGCCGATGATCACCAGGATCGGCAGCCCGAACCCCAGCACCACCGCCAGCAGAAAGTGCCGCGGATGGCGGATCGGCCCGGTGTGGGCATCCGCTGGTTCTGCGTCCACCCCGATCGAAGGTATCTGGCTCATGGCAGACGATTCTGGGTGGCGCCCCTGGCCTAGACTCCTCCGCCTTCAGGCTCCGCGAAAATTGATCATGGACGACATCGTCAGACAGGCAATGGCCAAGTGGCCCGACGTGCCGGACTGCTTCGGGTGGCTGGCGCTGGACGCGCGCGGCGACTGGTATTTGCGCGACGACGCCGTGCAGGCGGCGGGCGCGTTTGGGCAGACGCCGGCCGGCCGGGGCGCGGTGCTGCGCCACGAAAAGCTGCTGGGCTTCATCCAGCGCAACTATGCCGGCGACGCCGAAGGCCGCTGGTTTTTCCAGAATGGACCGCAACGGGTGTTCGTGGAGCTGGAAGCCGCGCCCTACGTGTGGCGCGTCTCGGCCGATTTCGCCGTCACCGCACATACGGGGGCGGAGGCCGGCCCGGTGGCCGAAGCCTTGCTGGACGAGCAGGGGCGGTTCTATCTGGTGACCGCGCTCGGCTGCGGGCTGGTGCACAGCCTCGACATGCTGTTCGCCGCCAACGCGGTGGAGGCGGGTATCTGGGTTCCGCTGGCGGTCAGGGCCGACACGTTGGAAGCGCGCTGCGGATTCCAGCGCCATCCGCACGCCTGAAGGAATTTTCGGCTGCGACTACTGCTTGGGTGCTTCGCCATTGGCAGGCGAGGCCGCCGGAGCCGCCGGGGTCGCAGGCGTGGCCGGTGCTGCAGGTGCTGCAGGTGTCGCGGGTGCTGCGGGTGTCCCGGGTGCAGTGGACCCGGCAGCCGGTGCGCCGCCGGCGGCCGCCGGTGCGGCTTCGCCTCCCTCGGCAGGTGCCGCCGCGGGCCGGTCGGGCACCGCGAACTTGCCGCCGCCGGCGTTGGCCATGTACACCACGGCCCGGCCGATTTCGATGTCGTCGAAATCGCCGCCGCCCTGGGGCGCCATGGCGCCCTTGCCCGCCAGGGCGGAATGCAGCAGGCCTTCGTAGCCCTGGCCGAGGCGCGGTCCCCAGGCCGCGGCGTCGCCCAGCTTGGGAGCGCCCGCGACACCGGCGGTGTGGCAGGTGGTGCACTGCGCCTTGAAGACTTCCTCGCCTGATTTGAGTGGCCGGTTGGCGTCGCGGATTTCCACCGATCCGACACGCTGGATCCGGGTTTCGAGCGCCTTTTGCTGGTCGGCTTCGCTGACGCCCGGGGCCGGTTTGTTGGCCGAGCTCACGTACATCACCAGTCCGATGATGACCAGGATGGGCACCACGAAGGAAAAGAACACCGCGACCAGCAGCTGCCTGGGATTCTTGATCGGCCCGCTGTGTACCTCGTGCGCTTCGTGGGCAACTCCTGCGGGATGTGTCTCGCTCGTCTCGCGCATTTCGCTCATGGGCCTGGCGTCCTCAGCGTTTTTTATCGGGGGCGACCCCGGCAAAACCCGCCGGAATCAGCCAACGATTATAGGGAGGCACCCCCGCCGCGAGGCCGTCGCGAAGCGGGGGTTTCCCATGAGGCTCAGCGTGCGACCGGGGCTGTGGGAGCGGCACCCACCGTCACCGGCGCGGTGTCGGTCCAGCCGCCGCCGAGCGCCTTGTACAGCAGCACCTGGTTCTGGCGTTGCGCCAGGCGTGTCTGGACCACGGCCTGCTGCGCGCTGAACAGCGAACGCTGGGCATCCAGCAGGTCGAGGTAGGTTGACACACCGTTGCGGTAGCGCAGGTCCGACAGTTCGAAGCGGCCGCTCTCGGCCTGCGCCTGCGCCTGCAGCGCGCGCAACTGCTCTGCCAGCGTGGCCTCGCTGGCGAGTGCGTCCGCGACTTCGCGGAAAGCCGTCTGGATGGATTTTTCGTACTGCGCCACCGCGATGTCGCGGCTGACGCGTGCCACGTCGAGGTTGGCCCGGTTGCGACCGGCATCGAAAATCGGCAGCAGCAGCGACGGATTCAGGGTGAAGCCCCAGCTGCCGCTCTTGAACAGGCCGTCCAGTTCGTTGCTGGCGCTGCCCGCCTGCGCCGTCAGGCTGATGCGCGGGAAGAACGCGGCACGGGCGGCGCCGATGTTGGCGTTGGCGCCGATCAGCTGCTGTTCGCTCTGGCGGATGTCCGGCCGGCGATTGAGCAGGTCGGACGGCAGGCCGGCCTGCAGCGCCGGGAAGGGCGCCGCGTCGGCCAGGCGGTTGCCGGCCAGACTGCTGCGGATGTCGCCCGGCAGGGGCTGGCCGATCAGCAGCACCAGGGCGTTTTCGTCCAGTGCACGCTGGCGTTGCGCCTGCGCCAGGGTGGCGCGGGCGCTTTCGGCCAGCGATTCGGCCTGGCGCAGGTCGAGCGCCGAGGAAACGCCGTTGTCCAGCCGCAGCTGGGTCAGGCGCACCGAGTCTTCGCGGGTGGCGACGGTGCGACGCGACAGGTCGAGCAGCTCTTCGTCGGCCTGCAGCGCCAGCCAGCCGCTGGCGACGTTGGCGACCAGCGCGGTCTGCGCCGAGCGCCGGCCTTCCTCGCTGGCGAGATAGGCGGCGAGCGCCTGCTCCTTCAGGCTTTGCAGCCGGCCGAAGAAGTCCAGTTCCCAGGCCGTGACCGCCAGGCCCACCTGGAAGATGTTGACCTGGCCGCCGGTGACCTGGCTGGGCGCACGGCTGGCGTTGGCGGCCAGGCCCACCGATGGGAACTGGTCGGCGCGGCGGATCTGGAACTGCGCGCGAGCCTGCTCGATGGCGAGCACGGTGGCGCGCATGTCGCGGTTGCCGGTGAACGACAGGCCGATCAGGCGCACCAGGCGCGGGTCGGCGAAGAACTGCTCGTAGGACAGGTCGCCGGGGAGCACGCCGCCGGTGGTGGCCATGGCGGCACCGGTGTTGGTTGCCCGGGCGCCGTCGATGGCCGGTGCGGGCGGGAAGGCCGTCTCTACGGGTGCCGCGGGGCGCTCGTAGGCCGGGATCAGGCTGCAACCTGTCAGCAGCAGCGCGGCGACGGCGAGCGCCGCCAGCGCGAAGGGCGTGTTACGCATGGTCATGTGCGTCCTTGTGGTCCGGAGAAGAGGGTTCTTCGCCCACGCCGGCTTCCTTGGCGTGTTGGGCGTACATCGCCTGCTGGCGCTTGCTGCCCTTGAACAGGCCGCGCACCACGACGAAGAAGATGGGCACGAAAAACACCGCCAGCAAGGTGCCGGTGATCATGCCGCCGATCACGCCGGTGCCGATGGCCCGCTGGCTGGCCGAGCCGGCGCCGCTGGCGATGAACAGCGGCACCACGCCCAGCATGAAGGCCAGCGAGGTCATGATGATCGGGCGGAAGCGCAGGTGGGCGGCGGCCAGCGCCGACTCGATGACTCCCTTGCCGGTCGCCTGGAGATCCTTGGCGAACTCGATGATCAGAATCGCGTTCTTCGCGGACAGGCCGATGATGGTGATCAGGCCCACCTGGAAGTACACGTCGTTGGTATAGCCCCGCAGCATGGTGGCCAGCAGCACGCCGACCACGCCCAGGGGCACCACCAGGATCACCGACAGCGGGATCGACCAGCTCTCGTACAGCGCGGCCAGGCACAGGAACACCGCCAGGATCGCGAAGCCGTAGAGCAGGGTGGCTTGCGAGCCGGCCAGCTTTTCTTCGCGGGTCAGGCCGGTCCACTCGTAGCCGAAGCCCTCGGGCAGCTGCTTGGCGAAGGTTTCCATCTCGGCAATGGCATCGCCCGAGCTGAAGCCGGGGGCGGCCGCGCCTTCGATGCGCATGGCGGGGTAGCCGTTGTAGCGCACCGTCTGCATCGGGCCGGTCACCCAGCGCGTGGTCGCGAAGGAAGACAGCGGCACCGCGCGGCCCTGCGTATTGATGGCGTTGAGCTTGAGCAGGTCCTCGGGCTGCATCCGTGCCGGCGCATCGGCCTGCACCACCACCCGCTGCAGACGTCCCTGGTTGGGGAAGTCGTTGACGTAGCTGGAACCCAGCGCGGTCGACAGCGCGGTGTTGATGGAGCTGAAATCGACACCCAGCGCCTGTGCGCGGTCGCGATCGATGTCCAGGCGCAGCTGCGGCGCGTCTTCCAGGCCGTTGGGTCGAACCTGCGCCAGCTTGGGCGACTTGGAAGCCATGCCCAGGATCTGGTTGCGCGCCGCGACCAGCGCGTCGTGGCCCTTGCCGGCCCGGTCCTGGATGCGGAAGTTGAAGCCGGTGGCGTTGCCCAGCTCCGGAATCGCCGGGGGCGACAGCGGGTAGATGAACGCGTCGCGGATGCCCGACAGTGCACCGAAGGCCCGGCCCGCCAGCGCCTTGGCGCTGTGTTCGTCGCCCGAGCGCTCGTCCCAGGGCTTGAGCGTCACGAACGCCAGCGCCGAGTTCTGGCCCTGGCCGGAGAAGCTGAAGCCCAGCACGCCGACCATGCTCTGCACTTCGGGCTGCTTGAGCATGAAGCCTTCGACCTGCTCGATGACCGAGCGGGTGCGTTCCTGGGTGGCGCCCGGGGGAAGTTGCACGTTGACGATGACGTTGCCCTGGTCTTCATCCGGCAGGAAGGACGACGGCAGGCGCAGGAACGTGAACACCACCACGCCGACGATGGCGGCATAGACGATCAGGTAGCGGCCGGCGCGCTTGAGCAAGCGCGCCACCCAGCTTTCGTAGCCCTTGGCGGTGCGGGTGAAGCCGCGGTTGAACCAGCCGAAGAAGCCTTTCTTCTCGTGGTGCTGGCCCTTCTCGATGGGCTTGAGCAGCGTGGCGCACAGCGCCGGCGTGAGCGAAAGCGCCAGGAACGCGGAGAAGGCGATGGACGTCACCATCACGGCCGAGAACTGGCGGTAGATGTTGCCGGTCGAGCCGCTGAAGAAGGCCAGCGGCACGAACACCGAGATCAGCACCACGGTCACGCCGATGATGGCGCCGGAGATCTGACCCATGGCCTTGCGCGTCGCCTCGAGCGGCGGCAGGCCTTCCTCGGCCATGATCCGCTCGACGTTTTCCACCACCACGATGGCGTCGTCGACCACGATGCCGATCACCAGCACCATGCCGAACATGGTCAGCACGTTGATCGAAAAGCCCAGCGCCAGCAGCACGCCGAAGGTGCCCAGCAGGGCCACCGGCACCACCACCGTCGGGATGATGGTGTAGCGGATGTTCTGCAGGAACAGGAACATCACCAGGAACACCAGCACCACGGCTTCGAGCAGGGTTTCGGCGACCTGGCGGATCGAGATGGTGACGAACTCCGAGCTGTCGTACGGGATGTCCCATTTGACGGCCTTGGGGAAGAAGCCCTGCAGCTCGTTCATGCGCGCCTTCACCGCCTTGGCGGTGGCCAGCGCGTTGCCGCTCGGGGCCAGCTGGACGCCGATGCCGATGGCGGGCTTGCCGTTCAGGCGGGCCGAGGTGGAATACGCCTGCGCGCCGAGTTCGATGCGGGCGACGTCCTTCAGCTTGACGGTCGAGCCGTCGGTGTTGGCCCGCAGGACGATGTTTCCGAAGGCCTCCACGCTGGAGAGCTGGCCGGTCACCACGACGGTGGCGGCGATGCTCTGGCCGGTGATGTTGGGCAGGTCGCCGATGCTGCCGGCCGAAACCTGGGCGTTCTGGTTGCGGATGGCGGTGGTGACGTCGGCGGCCGACATGTTGAAGCCGGTCAGCTTGTTCGGATCGAACCAGATGCGCATGGAGCGCTCGGTGCCGAACAGCTGGGCCTGGCCCACGCCGTTGATCCGCTGGATTTCCGGCACCACGTTACGCGCGGCGTAGTCGCCCACGGCGAACACGTCGAAGGCCGGGTCTTCGGAGTAGAGGATGGTGAACAGCAGGAAGTTGGCGCGCGACTTGTCGACCCGCACGCCCTGCTGCGTCACCGCGGCGGGCAGGCGAGGCGTGGCGCGCGACAGCCTGTTCTGCACGTCCACCTGCGCCAGGTCGGGGTTGGTGCCCGGAGCGAAGGTGGCGGTGATGGTGCCGGTGCCGTCGGCCTGGCTGACCGACTCCATGTAGATCATGCCGGGCGAGCCGTTGAGCTCGCGCTCGATCACGCTGATCACGCTGTCTTCCAGCGTCTGGGCCGCCGCGCCGGGGTAGGCGACGTTGATCACGATGGCCGGGGGCGCCACCGTCGGGTATTGCGAGACCGGCAACTGGGTGATCGAGACCGCGCCGAGCACGATCATGAAGAGGGCGATCACCCAGGCGAAGATCGGCCTGTCGATAAAGAATTTGGCCATTCAGGCGCTCCCTAATTACTTGGCGGCTGCGGCGGGTGCCGCGGCCGGGGCTGCTGCGGGCGCCTTGGCGCCGGGGCCTTGCCACGGAACCGCCTTGACGGGGGTGCCCGGCGGAATCATCTGCAGCTTCTGGAAGCCGTCGACCATGACCTGGTCGCCCGGCTTCAGGCCGTCCATGACGACCCACTGGTTGTCCTTGGAGCCGCCGACCTTGATCTGGCGCGGCGAAATCTTGCCGTCGGCGCCGACGATGGACACGGTGTCGCCCTGCTGGGTGCGGGTGACGGCCTGCTGCGGCACCAGGTAGGCGTTTTGCGCCTGCGCCTGCTCGATTCGCACGCGCACGTACAGGCCGGGCAGCAGCGCGCCGTTGGCGTTGGGCACCTCGGCACGCAGGGTGACCTGTCCGGTGGTGGGCTCCACCGAGATGTCGGAGAACAGCAGCTTGCCGGTCTGCGGCAGCACCGTGCCGTCTTCCTGGACGATGCGCACCACGGCGGCTTCGCTGCCGCCGGCGCGCTGGATCTGGCCCTTCTGCATGGCCGAGCGCAGGCGCGACACCTCGGACACCGACTGCGTGAAGTTCACGAATACCGGATTGATCTGCTGGATGACAGCCAGCTGCGTGCTCTCACCCTGGCCGACCAGCGCGCCTTCGGTCACGAGCGTGCGGCCGATGCGGCCGGAGATGGGCGCGGTCACCTGCGCGTAGCCGAGGGTGATCTGCGCGTTGGCGACGGCTGCCTTGGCGACCGCGACATCGGCCTGGGCCTGTTTTTCGGTGGCCTGGGCGTTGACGAAATCCTGCTTGCTGATGGCGTTGACCTCGACCAGCGGCGCGTAGCGCTGCACGGTGGCGCTGGCCTGGGCCAGGTTGGCCTCCGAGCGCTGCAGCGAGGCGGCCGCGCTCTGCGCGGAGGCGGCATACGGGCCCGGGTCGATCTGGTACAGCAACTGGCCGGCCTTGACGTCGCTGCCTTCGGTGAACAGGCGTTTCTGCAGGATGCCGGCGGCGCGGGCGCGCACCTGAGCGGTACGCGAGGCTTCGACGCGGCCGGGCAGCTCGGTTTCGATGCCGACATTGCCGGGCTGCGCGACGATCACGCCGACCTGCGGCTGCGGCATGCCGCCACCCGGCGGGGCGGCTGCGGCGGGCGCTTCATCCTTCTTGCCGCAGGCAGACAGGGCCAGGGTGGCGACAAGGGCCAGGGCGATCGACGACGACAGAGCGGTGCGCGCCGCGATCGGGGCTTTCCACGAAGCAGACATGGAGGGTCCTTCCAGAGACGGGGGAGAGGCTGAGACTTGAGGGGTTCGGGAGTGTGCCGGGCGGGCCGGAGGACACATTCCGCACCGTAGCGCATGGTTACGGCTTGAGCGGGCGTCAGTATACATACAATGATGAATGTAAAAAGTCGGTTGCCGCCGCTTCGGCGCGACCCACCGATACCTTTAAAACTCTAATCAAGACAATGGTTCGCCGCACCAAGGAAGACGCCCAGCAAACCCGCAGCCAGCTGCTCGATGCCGCCGAGGGGCTGTTTCACGCGCAGGGGGTGTCGCGCACATCGCTGCAGGACATCGCCGCCGCTGCAGGCACCACCCGGGGGGCGATCTACTGGCATTTCAAGGACAAGGCCGATCTCTTCAACGCCATGATGGAGCGGGTGACGCTGCCGATGGAGGAGTCGATCCAGGATCTCGGCAAGGATCCCGCCAGCGATGCGATGTCGGAAATCCGCGAGTCGGTTCGCAAAGCGCTGCGACTGGTGACGGACGACCTGCAGGTGCGCCGGGTTTTCGAGATCGCGACCCACCAGGTGGAATACGTCGACGAACACCGGGCGGTCAAGGAGCGCCACCTCACCTCGCGCAACGACTGCCTGGCGAAGATCGAGACCGGCCTGGCCCGCGCCGCCAGTCAGCAGGGGCTGGCGATGAACTTGCCCGCAGGGGTGGCGGTCCACGGCCTGCACGCGGTGGTGGACGGGCTCATCCAGAACTGGCTGCTGGACGCCACCGCCTTCGACCTGGTCGACGTCGGCGTGCATTCGGTCGACATCTACCTGCGGGGCCTGGGATTTGGGTCCAAACCGGCCGCTGTCCCGGCGTTGGCGGAAAGCACCGTCGAATAGGACATAATCGCGCTCTTTGGTGCAATGCCAAAACCAGCGGCTGTAGCTCAGTGGATAGAGTATTGGCCTCCGAAGCCAAGGGTCGTGGGTTCGATCCCCGCCAGCCGCACCAGACCCCGACCCTTGCAAGATCAGCGTTTTGCAAGGGTCTTTTGGTTGCTGGCCTTTGTCGAAGCGAAATGCCCGCCACCGACCCTTCACCGCGATCGATCCCTTGAACGCTGACGCGCGCCCCGACCCGATCGCCCTGCCGGCTTCCCGCCGCCGCATCACGCTCACCGTCGCCGCCGTGATGTTCATGCTGCTGCTCGACAGCACCATCCTGAACACCTCGCTGCCCGCCATCGCCGCCGCGCAGGGCGTGCCGCCCCTGGCCCTGAGCGCCGTCATCACCGTGTACCTGCTGGCGGCCGCGGCGGTGCTGCCGCTGGCCTCATGGCTGTCCGACCGCTTCGGGCTGCGGCGGGTGTTCCTGGTGGCGGTCGGCCTGTTCACGCTGGCGTCGCTGGCCTGCGGCCTGTCGCTGACGCCCACCCAACTGGTGCTGGCGCGTGCCGCCCAGGGTCTCGGCGGCGGCCTTTTGCTGCCGGCCGGCCGTGCCCTGGCCATGCGGGACGCCCGCAAGCAGGACATCATCGGCATCACCGCCCTGCTGACCTGGCCGATGCTGTTCGCGCCGGTGCTCGGCCCGCCGCTGGGCGGCTTCATCACTACCTATGCTTCCTGGCGCTGGAATTTCCTGCTGAACGTGCCGATCGGCCTGGTCGGCATGCTGCTGGTCTGGCGCTGGGTGCCGCGCTCCGAACCGGTGCCGCCGCGTCCGCTGGACGTATCCGGCGCGGTGGGCGCCATCCTGGGCCTGGTGTTGTTGATCAGCGGGCTGGAATGGAGTTCGTATGCCGTGACGCAAGCGACGGCCCGATGGCCCGGCTGGAGCTGCATGGCGGCCGGCCTGGCGGCGATCGGCTGGACGGTGGCGCACCTGCGCCGCACGCCGCATCCGGTGATCAGCCTGGAGCCTTTCCGCCACCACTCGTTCGCGGTGGCGACCTTCGGCGGCACGATGGCATCGCTGTCGATCCAGGCCACACCCTTCCTGTTGCCGCTGCTGTTTCAGCTCGGCCTGGGACGGGATGCGCTGGCGGCGGGTGCGCTGCTGGTGCCGTATTTCCTCGGCAACCTGGGCATGAAAACCATCACGACGCCCATCCTGCGACGCTTCGGTTTCCGCAGCGTCACTTTGGCGGCCAGCGCCTGCAGCACGCTGTCGATCGCGGCTTTCGCGCTGGTCGACGCCGCCATGCCTTGGGGTGCGCTGATGGTGCTTCTGGTGGTGGCCGGCTGCGCGCGCTCGATGTTGATGACTGCCATCAACACCCTGAATTTTGTCGACCTGCCGGGCCACCTGATGGGCGCCGGCTCGACCTTGTCGGCCATCTCGATGCAGGTGGCCTCGGCGCTGGGCGTGGCGCTGGCGGCCATCGCGCTTTCGATGTCGGCGCACCTGAGCGCGCACGCGCGGGTACAGGCAGCCGATTTTCACTCGGCATTTCTGGCGATCGCCGCCGTCAGCGCGCTGGGTTTGCTGCAGTTCCTGCGCATCGGCCCGGACGCCGGTGCCGAGGCGCTCAGCCGCCGCTAGGCGTCGATCCGGCGCCACTCCCGGCCGGGCCGGTCGCGGGTCATTCTTCCGAAATCCCGAAAAGTGAATTGGAATTTTGCGGGCTTATCAATGCGGCCGCGGCTTTATAGGATGGCCGGTCCCGCATCGTCCGGCCCTTGCGCCGACGAGTTCGATCCGTACCAGGCTTTCCATGACCGCATCTCCCGCATCCTCCCTGTTTTCCCCCTTCCACCTGAAGGCCGCCCGCCTGCGCAACCGTATCGCCGTGCCTCCGATGTGCCAATACAGCGCCCGCGACGGCGTGGTCAACGACTGGCATCTGGCCCATTACGCCGGCCTGGCGCGGGGGGGCGCGGGGCTGGTGATCGTCGAGGCGACCGGCGTCTCGCCCGAAGGGCGCATCACCCCCGGCTGTTTGGGCCTGTGGAACGACCAGCAAGCCGAGCAACTGTCGCGTGTCGCCGCTGCCATCAAGGCGGGCGGCGCGGTGGCGGGCATCCAGATCGGCCATGCCGGCCGCAAGGCCAGCGCCAACCTCCCGTGGGAGGGCGACGACCACATCGCCGACGGCGACGCGAGCGCCTGGGAAACCATCTCGCCGTCCGCCGTGGCTTTCGGCGCAAACCTGCCGAAGGTGCCGCGCGAGATGGACCTGAACGACATCGCCCGGGTCAAGGCCGACTTTGTTTCCGCCACCCGCCGCGCGCTGGACGCCGGCTTCGAATGGCTGGAACTGCATTTCGCCCACGGCTATCTGGCGCAGAGCTTCTTCTCGGTGCATGCCAACCAGCGCACCGACGCCTACGGCGGCAGCTACGAAGGCCGCAGCCGTTTCCTGCTGGAAACACTGGAAGCGGTGCGCGAGGTGTGGCCGGAGCATCTGCCGCTGACGGCGCGTTTCGGCGTCATCGAATACGACGGCCGCGACGAGGAAACCCTGCGGGAGTCGATCGAACTGACCCGCTCCATGCGCGAGAAGGGCCTGGACCTGCTCAACGTGAGCGTCGGCTTTTCCACCCCCACGGCCAATATCCCCTGGGGCGACGGCATGCTGGCGGAGATCGCCCAGCGGGTGAAGCGCGAGGCCGGCGTCGCGGTCGCGTCGTCCTGGAACATCGCCACGCCGCTGCTGGCCGAGAAGGTGGTGGCCGAAGGGCAGATGGACCTGGTGATGGTGGGACGCGCCCACCTGGCCAATCCGCACTGGCCGTATCACGCGGCGCTGCAACTGGGCCTGCCGCGCCCGTCGTGGACGCTGCCCGCGCCCTACGCGCATTGGCTCGAGCGTTACCGCTCGGCGAGCTGATCGGGCAGCCGTATCAGGCCAGGCTCTTCTTCAGCCATTCGGCAAACGCCGTGCACTCCCAGCGCTCCATGGTGCCGGTGTGCCAGCACAGGTAGTGCGCATGCGGGCTTGCCACGTCGAGCGCGAAGATGCGCTCGAGTGAGCCGTTGTCCAGCCAGGGGCGGGCCAGCTTCAGGCGGGCCAGTGCCACGCCCAGGCCCTGGGTGGCGGCATCGCAGATCAGCCCGATATCGTTGAAGGACGAGCCGTCGGTGGGTTCGGCCCAGTCGAGCCCCTGCGCGGCGAACCAGTTGCGCCAGGGGTCGAGCGGCGACCGGAGCAGCGTCGCGCGTTCCAGGTCGGCCGGTCCGTCGAAAGGCCCGTGTTCGCGCAGGTAGGCCGGCGAGGCCACCGGCGTGACCACGTCGCGCGCCAGGCAGACATGTTCCACATCGGCATAGCGGCCGGTGCCGAAACGCACCATGAGGTCGGCGTTTTCGGCCACGACGTCGAGCAGTGGGATGCTGACCTGCAGCGCGATGTCGATCTCGGGATAGGCGTCGGTGAACTGCTTCAGGCGCGGAATCAGCAGCGAGCGCGCGAAGGTCGGCGTGACCGCCACGCTGAGCTTGCGGCGTCCGCCCTGCACGGCGCCGCCGTCCGGGAAGCGGGACAGTGCGGCCAGCCCCTCGCGCACGTGGGCCAAGTACTGGGTGCCGTCGGTCGTCAGGGAGAAATCAGCGCGCCCGAATAATTTGCTGCCGACGATTTGCTCGAGTTGCCGGACCCGGTGGCTGACCGCACTGGGAGTGACGAACAACTCGTCGGCGGCCAGGCTGACACTGCGCAGCCGCGCCAGCGCCTCGAAGGTGAGCAGGCATTGCACCGGCGGAATGCGCCGGGCGCCCGCGCCACCGCCGGTCGGCTCCATGGTTTGGCCTACTTGAAGATGACGGTCTTGTGGCCGTTGATCAGAACGCGATGCTCGCTGTGCCACTTGACGGCGCGCGCCAGCACCTGGCTTTCGGTGTCGCGGCCCATGGCGGTCAGGTCTTCCACCGTCTTGCTGTGGTCTACGCGGGCCACGTCCTGCTCGATGATCGGACCCTCGTCGAGGTCGGCGGTCACGTAGTGGGCGGTGGCGCCGATGAGCTTCACGCCCCGGTCGTGTGCCTGGTAATAGGGCTTGGCGCCCTTGAAGCTGGGCAGGAAACTATGGTGGATATTGATGGCCCGTCCCGCCAGCTTACGGCACAGGTCGTCCGACAGCACCTGCATGTAACGCGCCAGCACGACCAGTTCGGCACCCTCGGCCTGAATGATCTCGAACTGCCTGGCCTCGGCCTGCGGCTTGGTGGCGGCAGTGACCGGGATATGGTGGAAAGGCACGTTGTAGCTGGCGGCCAGCTGGTAGAAATCGCGGTGGTTGCTGATGATGGCGCGGATGTCCAGGGCCAGCAGGCCGCTTTTCCAGCGAAACAGCAGGTCGTTCAGGCAGTGCCCTTCCTTGCTGACCATGAGCACCGTCTTCATCGGCTCGGATTGCAGATGCAGGCTCCATGTCATCTGGAAACCGGTCGCCAGTGTCCCCAGCGCCTCGCGCAGTTCGGGGCTACCCAGTTCGCTGCGGAATTGCACCCGCATGAAGAAAAGGCCGGTCGCGTGGTCGTTGTACTGGGCGGCTTCTTCGATGTTGCTGCCGCGCTCGAAAAGGAATCCGGAGACGGCGTGGACGATGCCCGGACGGTCGGGGCAGGACAGCGTGAGGAAGTAGGCTTGGGTCATAACCGGTCGATTGTCGCAGGCCGCAAGATCGCCCCGCACGCCGGTGGATTTGCGCCTTGCACAAAACAAAACGCGCCAGCGGATGGCTCCGTGGCGCGTTGAAGTTGTCGCGGGCGGCTGTGGATGCAGCCGGTTGGCGAAGGCGCTATCAGTGAACAATCACCGGGTTTTGCGCCAGGCCGGCATAACTGTCCAGCGTGTCTTCCACCTCTTCCTGGGTCGGCGTATTACGCTGCCAGTCGAGGATTTTTTCCTGGAACATCTCGGCCCAGGAGCCGTCGAGGTAAACCTCTTTTCCGGAACGTTTATCGACAATCTCGAAGCCGTGGCGCGCGAGTTGCGGGCCGTTGGTGTCGGGAAGATCCTCGTCGTCGTCTGGGACCATGTGGACTACGACAAAGCTCTCGGAGTCATACAGCATCTGCATGGTGCTTGCCTTTCATCGGTCTTTGACAGTTAGCAACCTTGGTGCCAGTTTCAAGGGGCTGACCGGTCCAGGTAAGTTGCCGACAGAGCATAACCGGGTAGGACAAGCCGCCGGAGCTTCGCGCCCGTTTTAGGGCCTTTCTGCCGAAGTCAGTGTCTGATCTATGAAATCGCCGCTCTGCTGCGTGATTCGCATGCGCACCGGCAGGTACGCCAGGCCCGGAGCGAACCACACCTCGACCCGGGTGTCGTAGGGCTTGCGGGGCGTGCGTTCGAGCTTGACCGTCGCCTGCGGGCCGATGGCCAGCTGCAGGGTTTCGGTGTTTCCAACCTCGAAGACCCAGTCACCGAGATCGCGGGTACCGGCGGTCGGGATGGCGATGGCGGTGCCGGGCGGATAGCGCTGCGGGTCGCCGGCCAGCTGCGAGGCGATCTGCAGGAACACGCCCAGCCGATCCTGGGCACCGGGCGGCAGGGGCACTTCCGGCATGTTGGAGCTGAACACGATGCGCTGGGCGTCGCGGTCGAAATGGGTGGCGAGTTCGGCCTTGCGCGCCTTGTCTGCGAAGCGCTCGGGCTCCAGGCCGGCGGGGCCGATCCGGCCTTCGCTGGTCTGAACCCGCGAGCCGATGAGAAACGCGCTGACTTCCATGCGCGCCTGGTAACGGGAGCCGTCCTGCTGCCAGAGCAGTTCGGCACCGGCGTGATAGGTCAGTCCCTTGGATTCGCCCGTCATGTCGTATTTCAGGCGCACAGAAGCCGGCAGGCCGACCGGTGGCGGTGGCGGGGCCGCTTCAGGCGGCGCAGGCGGCGGAGGTTCTGCTATCGGCGGCGGTGTGTCGGCTGCGCTGTCCTGCGGCGGCGTGTCGTCGGCAGTGGCGACCGGGCGATTGCCGGCGTCGAGATCCGATGCGGCCGCAGGTGCATCGGAAGGGTCGGCGGCAGACGCCACGCGTGCGCGGGGCGCGGCAGGTCTGGGCTTCGGCGACGCCGGTCGGGGCGGCGGTGCAGCAGCCGGTACCACCCGGGTCACCAGGCGCAGTTCCTTTTCGTCCAGCGTCTTCCCGTCGGTCGCGCCCAGCGGCACCCAGCCCAGTACGACGACATGCCCGATCAGCACCGCCACGCCCAGCAGCGCCAGGGCGGCACGAGGCACCCGCAGGGCGCGGGGCTTCAGGGAGTTGAGGTTTGCGGCAGGGCGCATGGCGTCGGCGGAGTCGTCAGGGACAGGCAGGGTCGGCAGGGCCGGGAAGACCGGATCGTGGCTCGGCGGCGCACGGGGCAGCGGCGACAATCGACCGATGAAATTCGCCACCTACCAAGACGGTTCACGCGACGGCCAACTGGTGGTCGTCTCGCGCGACCTGGCGTCGGCGCATTATGCGACCGGCGTTGCCACGCGGCTTCAGGCGGTGCTCGACGACTGGAACTTCCTTTCGCCCCAATTGCAGGACCTTTCCGACGAGTTGAACGCCGGCCGCGCGCGCCATGCCTTTGCCTTCGATCCTGCCCATTGCATGGCACCGCTGCCGCGCGCCTACGCCCATGCCGAAGGCGGCGCTTTCCTCCATCACGACCTGCTGAGGCGGCAGGCTGCGGCACCGGACGAGGTCGCCGCCGCGCCCCTCGTGCCCGCAATGCAGCGCCTCGGCGGTGAACTGCTCGGCGCCCAGGACGACATCGTGTTGCCGGCGGGCCCCTGGGAGGCCGACTTCGAGGCCGGGCTGGCCGCCATCACCGGTGACATTCCGCAGGGCTGCACGCCGGAGCGGGCCATCGAGGGCGTGCGGCTGCTGATGCTCGCGCACGCGCTCGTCCTGCGGCCCGTGGGCGGCGGCGCCGATGCCGGTTTTCATGCCCGCCCGGCCACCGCTTTCAGCCCGGTCTCGGTGACAGCCGACGAACTCGGCGCGGCCTGGTCCGGCGGCCGCCTTTCCGGCACGCTGCAAACCGTCTGGAACGGCCGTAAGGTAGGTCTGTGCGATGCCGGCCCGGACATGGGTTTTCACTTCGGCCAGCTCATCGGCGAGATGGCACGGAGCGGACGACTGCGCGCAGGAACCATCGTCGGCACGGGAGCCGTCAGTAATCCTGCGGTCCGGGACGATGGCGCCAGGGACGGCAAGCGCGGCCGCAAGCCCACGACGGAGCCGCGCCTCGACTGGCCGCGCGGTTACGGCTCGATCGCCGAAAAACGCGCCATGGAAACCCTGCAGGACGGCGCGCCCAAGACGGCTTTCCTGCAAGCCCACGACACGCTGCGCATCGAGATGAGGGGGCGTGACGGGCTGTCGATCTTCGGCGCCATCGCGCAGGAGTACGTCACGCAGGCCAGCGGCGGGGCGGCCCAGGCCGGAGCCTGAGCGATGTCGCCGGCGCTGTTCAGCGTGCGGTGGAACGGCGAGAGCCGTCTTCCTGGATTTCGTCGTCGCGGACCAGGTTGCCGACGCCGTCCCAGTTGCGCTCGCGCAGCAGGCGCCCGCGGTTGTCGTACACCGTTTCGGTCTTGACGCGGCCCTGTGCATCGAACTGGCGGTGCGTGCCCACCGGGGTGGGGGCATAGCGCCCGGTATCGATGTAGCTGCCTTGCCCCGAGGCGACGCCGCTTTCGTAGAAATCCTGGGTTTCCAGCACACGGTTGCCGCCGGCGCCGATGTAGCGTGCCTTGCTGCGTGGCTGGCCGTTGAGATAGAAGGTCTGCTCGCCGAGCAGTTCGCCCTGGCTCCAGCGGCGTTCGCGGGTCAGCGTGCCGGCAGACGAGAACTCCTGCTCGCGTTCGCGCTGGCTCGTCCCGTCACCGACAGACCACAGCACTTCGCGCCGGCGAGCGCCGTCGGCGCCAAAGATACGCTCGATGCGGCCGGCGGCGGAAATCTCTTCCTGCGTGGCCGGCAGGCCGTTGTCCTGGAAGGTTTCGTAGCGAATGCGCCGGCCGTTGGCAAACGAGGCCCGCGCCCGCAAGGCACCGGACTCGGCGACGAAACTCACCTGCGACAACTTGGGAGAGAAACCGCAGAGCTTGGTGTCGTCTACCGCTGGAGCCAACAGGGGGCGTTCGCCGCAGCGCAGGGAGCGTAAATCGCCTTGCCGGGTGAATTCCGCGTACGCCAGTTCGCCCTCGGTGCCGAAAAAGCTGGCGCGCTGCAGGCTGCCGTCGGGGTGGAAGCTGCGCACCAGACCGGCGAAAGCTCCGTTTTCGTAGCTGCCTTCCCGCAGCAGGCGGCCACCCGGGCCGAATTCGCGGCTGCGGCCCTGAAGATTGCCGCGGTCGTTGAGAAACTGCTCCCGGCTCAGCTTGCCTTGCGAAAAGTAGCGCACCGCACCGACGAATCGCCCGTTTTGCAAGTCCTGCTCACGGGCGAGCTGGCCGTTCTCGAGACAACGCATGACACCCGAGCGCCCCTGCGTGCTGGACTTCAGGGCCGGGTTCACCGCCACGCCGCCGATTTCGCAATGCTGCTGTGCGGCCTGTGCCGCCAGCGTGACCGCCAGGAGGCCGGCGGCCAATCCCGCCCGCGCTGCGGCGCGCCGGCATCGGAGCGGTGTCCGGATCGGACCCGCCAGCATTGTCTTGGGCATTGCGTGTAATTTCGCTTTCGTTCAGATGCCGCTGGGCACGGAAGTTGTCGTTACCTGATTTCTAGCTTAGCAGCGCGGTTTCGCTTCTTCGGCATCCGTTGAAGTCTGGTTACAACACGAGACAGTCCAATACAACATTTGAATCGCCTCATTTCTAGGCACAACTCATGCGGTCTATTTCATATCGGGCCGCTTGCATATTTGCTTGGGGTAAGCTGGCATGACACAGGCATTTCAGACAGGCCGGCGGCAGGCAAGGACACACTCCATGAGCGAAAACGACAAGTCTTTTGGTTTCGGCGCTTTTGTGCCGGGTTTCGACTTTCTCCAGGGCCTGGTGAAATCTGCCGCGCAGGGTGCGGCGGGCGGAGCGCCACAGGGCGCGCCGGACTGGTCGAAATGGGTGGCGCCCACGCTGCAGGCCGACGAGATCGAAAAGCGCATCGGCGAACTCAAGACGGTGCAGTTCTGGCTCGAACAAAACGCCCGGGCCCTAGCGGCGACCATCCAGGCGCTGGAAGTGCAGAAGATGACACTGGCGACGCTGCGCGACATGAACGTGCAGGTCAAGGACATGGCGCAGGCTTTCGGTTTCGGCAAGACGGCGGCGTCCGCGGATAGTCCCGCGTGGCAAAAGCCAGCGCCCGCCTCCGGTGCTTACGACGACATGTACACCCATCGTCCGGAAGAGGCTGGCAAGGGTCCCGCGACGCCGACGCCGACGCAGACGCCGCCGGACACCTCCGCCACCAGCGCAGCCAGCGCAGCCAGAGCCACCGGCGCACCGGCCGTCGTCGATCCCCTGCAGTGGTGGGGCGCTCTCGCCGGCCAGTTCCAGCAGATCGCGGCAGGCGCCATGCAGGAGGCTGCCGAGCAGGCGCGGCAGAGTCCGGCGGTCGATCTGCAGGATGCCGCGCGCAAGGCCTTCGAGGCGGCTGGCCGCATGGGAGCCGATGTTGCGGCCGCAGCGGCGGTCGTCCGTCCGGTCCCGGCCACGCCGGCCAGGAAAGCCTCTGCCACCCGAAAAACCGCACCGGTAAAAACAGCAAAGCCGGCGGCGGTCGCCAAAAAAGCGGCTCGCAAAGCAAGCGCCCCTCGCAAGGCGACCACCAAGTCCGCCGCTCAGCGCCGCACCCGCTGACGTGGCCTCGCCTGACCTATCAAGGCAGCAACGAATGCATCTTTTCCCTTGTGGGCATGCCACCCATCCGCAGTGGCGCATGGCGACCGGCCTGGTGCTGGCGCAACTGCGCGCACAACTCGCATTGCCGGGACACGCCCGTCATCCCACCCTGGGGCTGCTCTACATCACCGACCACTATGCGGATGCCGCCGAGGACATCCTCGCAGCCCTGAGCGCCGAATTGCCCGAGATCACCGACTGGGCCGGCACCGTCGGGGTCGGCGTGGCGGTCAACAACGCCGAATACCTCGACGAGCCGGCCTTGTGCGTCATGCTGTGTGAACTGCCCGCCGACCAATACCGGGTGTTTTCCGGCGTGGCGCCCCTCGGATCGCTGGCGACCGGCAGCTTCGAGGCTTCAACCGCGCTGCTGCATGCCGACGCCCACACGCCGGACATCGCGGAACTCGTGGCCGAACTCGCCGAGCGCACGTCCAAGGGCTATCTTTTCGGGGGCCTGACATCCAGCCGCAGCGCCGCGGTGCAGTTCGCGATCGGCGGCAACGGCAATATTCGTGGGCAGGGTGCCGCGAGCGGCGTGTTCCATGGCGGGCTGTCTGGCGTGGCCTTCGGCGAAGGAATCGATCTGCTGTCGCGCGTGACCCAGGGTTGCCTGCCGCTGGGAGCGGTGCATACCGTCACCGAGGCCGAGGACCACGTCATCCTTTCGCTGGACGGCAAGCCGGCGCTGCAGACCTTGCTGGCGGAGCTCGAGATCGACCTCGAACTGCCACAGGAGGCTCTGGCGTCGGTGCGGCGCACGCTGGTCGGCATGCTCGACCCCGTCGACGGCGCCAACCTGGAACTGGTCGGCCGTTCGGGCCACTTCGGCGTGGACACGCGGGTGCGCCACATCATCGGACTGGATACCGCCCGCGAAGGCGTGGCGGTGGCCGACAAGGTCAAGCCCGGCACCCGCATGGCCTTTTGCCGGCGCGACGCCGTGACCGCCCGCGCCGACCTGGTGCGTATCTGCGCCGAAATCCGCGAGGAACTGGAGCCCGAGGAATTGTTCGCGGGCCACGGCGGCCTGGGCGAAGCGCCCCCCGCCAGTCCCACCCGGCACATCGTGGGCGCCGTCTATGTCAGTTGCGCCGGCCGCGGGGGGCCGCACTTCGGCGCGCCCAATGCGGAGATGCAGATCGTGCGGCATGCGCTGGGCGATGTGCCACTGGTGGGCTTTTTCGCCGGCGGCGAGATCGGACGCCACCACATCTACGGTTACTCGGGCGTGCTGACGGTGTTCGTCGCCGAGGGCTGAGAAGAAGGTGTAAAGGATGCCTCGGCGTGCCGGTATGCCGCACCCGCCCTTGCGTTGTGAAGGTCGGCGGCCCTGCACGGCAGTCGACTCCTTCCGCCTTCCGTCGCGACGCCTTCAATAGCGGCGTGGGTCGTTCGGTCGGCGGTCGTGCCGGTTCGGCACGCCGTCGCGATCGCGGTCCCAGCCGCCGCGCCGCATTTCCCATCGTTCGCCACGCTGCTCCCAGGCCGGGTTGCGGTAGGCATAGCCGGGGCGCGCCTGAAAGTAGCGACCGCCGATCCACACGTAGCGATGACCGCGCCATTCCCAGTGGCCCGGCGCCCACACCTGCCCGCGACGCGGCGGCGGCATGCGTTCGGCACGTGGCGGCGGCGGCGCGATCTGCACGACGATCTGCGCCTGCGCCGCTTTCGGCAGCGTAGCGAGAGTGCCGAGCGAAAGCAGGGCAAGGATGGCGGCTGCGGTAGTCCTGCGGATATTCATGCTGGCTCTTTCGGTGTGGAAAAACGCTGTCATCGTCCTATGCTTCGGTAAAGCAAAAGTAAGTTCGCATTGAAGATTTGTTCGGCCGTGTTTCGGCTGGTTGGGCGAAGTCTGGCGAGCACAATGCCCCGGCCCTTACGCTCCAGGAGACCTTTGCGCATGTCCGCCGATCCGCGACCCAACCAATTCGCCTTGCTGCGCCAGCGCCGCTTCGCCCCCTTCTTCTGGACGCAGTTCTCGGGGGCCGCCAACGACAACCTGTTCAAGTTCGCGTTCACCGTGATGGTGACCTACCAGCTGTCCGTGGCCTGGCTTCCGCCATCGCTGGCCGGGCTGGTCATCGGCGCCTTGTTCGTGCTGCCTTTCCTGTTGTTCTCCGCCACCGCCGGGCAACTGGCCGACAAGCTCGACAAGACCCTGCTCATGCGCATGGTGAAGAACATCGAGATCGCCATCATGGCGCTGGCCGCCTACGGCTTCTGGACCGGCCACGCGGCGGTGCTGCTCGGCTGCGTATTCCTGATGGGGCTGCACTCCACGTTCTTCGGCCCGGTGAAATACGCCTACCTGCCGCAGGTGCTCAAGCCCGCCGAACTCACCGGCGGCAACGGCATGGTCGAGATGGGGACCTTCGTGGCCATCCTGCTGGGCAACCTGGCCGGCGGCCTGCTGGTGGCGCTGCCGGGCATCGGCCACGGCACCGTCGCCGTGGCGTGCGTGACGCTGGCGCTGGTCGGGCGGCTCACGGCGCAGCGCATTCCCCTCACCGGCGCCACCGATGCCGGCCTGGCCATCAACTGGAACCCGGCCACCGAAACCTGGCGCAACCTGCGGCTGGCCTGGGCCCATCCGGTGGTCTTCCGCTCATTGCTGGGCATCAGCTGGATGTGGTTCTTCGGTGCCGTCTTCCTCAGCCAGTTCCCCAGTTTCGCCAAGGAAGTCCTGCACGGCGACGCCCATGTGGCCTCGCTGCTGCTGGTGGTGTTCTCGGTCGGCATCGGCACCGGTTCGCTGCTGTGCGAAGTGCTCAGCCGGGGGCGGGTCGAGATCGGTCTGGTGCCCCTGGGTGCCATCGGCATGAGCGTCTTCGCCGTCGACCTGTACTTCGCCTCGCGGGCCTTGCCCGCCTCCGGCCTGCTGGGCGTGGGCGAATTCATCGCGCGCCCGGCGCACTGGCGTGTCATGGCCGACCTGCTCCTGCTGTCGCTGTTCGCCGGCCTCTACAGCGTGCCGATGTACGCGCTGATCCAGATGCGCAGCCAGCCCACCCACCGCGCGCGGATCATCGCGGCCAACAACATCCTGAATGCGCTCTTCATGATCGTCAGCGCCCTGCTGGCCGGTGCCTTGTTGTCGGCGGGTTTCAGCGTTCCGGAGGTGTTTTTGCTGACCGGCATCGCCAACGCCCTGGTCGCCGGCTATGTGTTCTGGCTGGTGCCGGAATACCTGCTGCGTTTCCTCGCCTGGGTGGTCACGCACGGGGTCTACCGGTTTCGGGTGCAGGGCCAGGAAAACATCCCCGCCGAAGGCCCGGCGCTGCTGGTCTGCAACCACGTCAGTCTGGCCGATCCGGTCCTGCTGCTGGCGGCCAGCCCGCGGCCCATCCATTTCGTGATGGACCACCGCATCTTCGCCACGCCGGTGCTGGGTACCGTTTTCAGGCTGGCGCGTGCAATCCCGGTCGCCTCGCGCGCCGACGATCCGGCCATCTACGACGCTGCCTTCGCCGCCGCGGCCAAGGTACTGCGACAAGGCGATCTGCTCGCGATCTTTCCCGAAGGCGGACTGACCCGCGACGGCGAACTCCAGGCATTCAAGGCGGGCGTGATGAAGATCCTCGCCCAGGCAAGAACCGACGGCATCGATCCGCCGGTGGTGCCGATGGCGCTGCAAGGTTTGTGGGGCTCGTTCTTCAGTCGCATCGAGCGCCGGGGCGACCAGCCTCGGGCCATGGCCCGGCCCTTCCGGCGTGGCATGTTCAACCGGGTGGCATTGCGTATCGGCGCACCGCTTTCGGCCTCGGAGGTACAGCCCGAAACGCTCCGGGCGCAGGTAGCGGGCATGCTCGTCAATCCCGCATAACCCGCCGTGTGCCGCCCATGCCCGCCCGACCTCGCTCCGCTCGCGATGCCGCCAAGATCGACCTGCCGCTGGCGCAGGTGCGGCGCTACCTCGAACCCGGTCCGGTCGTCCTGCTGACGTCTGCCTGGAACGGTGAGCGCGATGTGATGACGCTCGGCTGGCACACGGTGATGGAGTTCACGCCGGCGCTGGTCGGCTGCGTCATCGCGCGAGGCAATCACAGCCGCACACTGATCGACGCCAGCGGCGCATGCGCCATCAACCTGCCCACCCGCGCGATGGCCGACACCGTGGCTGCCATCGGTAATTGCTCCGGTACCGAAGTCGACAAGTTCCAGGCCTTCCGGCTGCAGACCGAGCCCGCCGAAAAGATCGACGCACCGCTCTTGCGAGATTGCCACGCGCAGTTCGAGTGCCGGGTGCACGACCGCCGGCTGGTCGACGACTACGACTTCTTCGTGCTCGAGGTGCTGAGAGCCCGGGTGGCGCCCCGCCCGCACGATCCGCGCACCCTGCATTACCAGGGCGACGGCCGTTTCATGGTGGCCGGCGACAGCATCGCGCGCCGCCGCTTCTTCACGCCCGACAAACTTTGACAACCCGACCTGGAACCCCATGAGCAAATCGTTGCGCCTGTCCGAAAAATGGTTCCAGCGCGGCCTCTGGCTGCTGGCCCTGGTGTTCGCCGGATTTCTCACCGGACTCGGCAGCACCGTCGTCGGCGACCTGCCCCAGGTCGAGGACGGCGTGACGCTGGAACAGTTCATGGACCCGGCGGCCACAGCGGCTGCACGCGAGGAATTGACGACGGCCGAGAGCGCCGAGGCCCGGGCGGACGCGGCGGCCGACCAGGCCCAGCTCAAGCGCCAGGTCGCCCGGCAGGCGAGCGAGTCCAGCCGCGAAACGTTCGACAACTGGTTGTCGACCCGCCAGGCCACCCAGCGGCCGGAGCAGGACGGTGAACTCATCGCGCGCACCCAGGCGCTGGACAGCCTGAAACAGGCGGAGATCAGTGCCCAGGGCGAGGTCGACCGGCAAGCCCAGGCGCTGCTGGATGCTCGCCAGGCCGCCGGCGCCGCACGGCAGCGGCTGGAATCCCTGGAGCACGACGCCGAGGACCTGTACGGGGCGGCGCTTCGCAGTGCCGAACTGCGGGTGTTCGGCTACCGGCTGGCACTGACACTGCCTTTGCTGGCGGTGGCGGGCTGGCTGTTCGCACGCAAACGCAAGAGCGTCTGGTGGCCTTTTGTCTGGGGCTTCATCATCTTCGCCCTGTTCGCTTTTTTTGTGGAGCTGGTGCCCTACCTGCCGAGCTACGGCGGCTACGTGCGTTACGCGGTGGGCATTATCGTGACGGTGGCGGTCGGCCGTTACGCGGTGCAGGCTTTGGGGCGCTACCGAGAGCGCCAGCGGATCGCCGAACAGCAGCCCGAGACCTTGCGCCGCGAGGAACTGAGCTACGACAGCGCGCTGGCGCGACTGGCCAAGGGTGTATGCCCGGGTTGCGAGCGGCCGGTGGACCTCAAAAACCCCGCCATCGATTTCTGCCCGCACTGCGGTATCGGCCTGTTCGACCGATGCGGCCGTTGCGGGACCCGCAAAAGCGCCTTTTCCCGCTTTTGCCATGCCTGCGGTGCGCCCGGGCGTCTGCTGCCCGCGGAGCAGCCGCCGCCGGCAGGCAGCTGATCGGACGGCGCCTCAGACGCCGCGGGCGCGTTCTGCCTTGAACCTGGCCCGAAAAGCGGTGAAGGCGCCGGCATCCAGCGACTCGCGAATCTCGCGCATCAGGTTCAGGTAGTAGTGCAGGTTGTGCACCGTGGTGAGCATGGGGCCGAGCATTTCGCCACAGCGGTCCAGGTGGTGCAGATAGGCGCGCGAGAAACCCTCGCGCCCGCCGTTTTCCCAGGACACGCCGCTGCTGCCCGCGCAGGCGTGGCAGGTGCAGCTGACGTCCAGCGGCTGGTGGTCGGTCTTGTGGCGGGCGTTGCGGATCTTCAGGTCGCCATAGCGGGTGAACAGCGTTCCGTTGCGCGCATTGCGGGTGGGCATCACGCAGTCGAACATGTCGACACCCTGCACCACGCCCTCGACCAGATCCTCCGGCGTACCGACGCCCATCAGGTAGCGCGGCTTGTCGGCCGGCAGCTTGTGCGGGGTGTGGGCCATGATGCGCAGCATCTCGTCCTTGGGCTCGCCCACGCTTACCCCACCGACGGCATAGCCGGGGAACTCCATTTCGACCAGCTGGTCGAGCGACTCCTGCCGCAGGTTCTCGAACATGCCGCCCTGCACGATGCCGAACAGCGCGTTGGGGTTCTCCAGGCGGTCGAATTCGGTCCGGCAACGCCTGGCCCAGCGCAGGCTGAGTTCCATCGACTTGCGGGCCTCCGCCTCGGTGGTGATGTGCCCGTCGGTATCGTAGGGCGTGCATTCGTCGAACTGCATGACGATGTCGCTGTTGAGCACGGTCTGGATCTGCATCGACACCTCGGGTGTCAACAGGAGCTTGTCACCGTTGACCGGCGAGGCAAAACGCACGCCTTCCTCGCTGATCTTGCGCATGGCGCCCAGCGACCAGACCTGGAAGCCGCCGGAGTCGGTGAGGATGGGTTTCTTCCACTGCTCGAAGGCATGCAGGCCGCCGAAGGATTCCATCACGTCCAGGCCCGGTCGCATCCACAGGTGGAAGGTGTTGCCGAGGATGATCTGCGCGCCCATTTCCTCGAGCGAGCGGGGCATCACGCCCTTGACGGTGCCGTAGGTGCCTACGGGCATGAAGATGGGTGTCTGGACCTGGCCGTGGTTCAGGGTGAGGGTGCCGCGCCGCGCGTGGCTGTCGGCGTCGGTCTTGAGAAGGTCGAAAGCAAGCATGGGGTGGATTGTCGATGAGCGGCGCATGGCCCCCAGCACCGACGGCTATGCAACATTTGAATGATCGCCTGCATCCTCCGACTGGAGGAACGCGGAGCGGGCGGTGCCGGGCCTGCCCCGGTGAGGAGGATAGGGGCCAGGCTCCCGAGGCTTTCGGGCACGCGACCGGGCCGGCCGGGCGCCTGTCCACAGCCCGGCCCCGAGATCGCGTCGCCCTCAGGCGCACGAGGACCGGCGCTCCAGCAGCATCGAGTCGCCATAGCTGAAGAAGCGATAGCCCTGTGCCACCGCATGGCGGTACAGCGCCATGACGTGTTCGTATCCGGCGAAGGCGCTGACCAGCATCATCAGCGTCGATTTCGGCAAATGGAAGTTGGTCACCAGCACGTCGACGACGCGAAACTCGAAGCCCGGCGTGATGAAGATGTTGGTATCGCCGCTGGCCTCGCCGGTGGCCGCCCAGCTCTCCAGCGTGCGCACGCTGGTCGTGCCCACGGCCACCACCCGGCCGCCCCGCGCCCGCGTTTCGGCGATGGCCTGCTGCGTGGCGGCGGGTACGTCGTAGCGCTCGTGGTGCATGCGATGGTCGGCGATGCGTTCCACCTTGACCGGCTGGAAGGTGCCCGCGCCCACGTGCAGGGTGACGGCGGCGCGCCGGATGCCGCGGGCGTCAAGCGCCGCCAGCAGTTCTTCGTCGAAATGCAGCGCCGCGGTGGGCGCGGCGACGGCACCCGGCACCCGTGCGAAGACGGTCTGGTAGCGCTGCACGTCTTCCGCCGAATCGGCGTGATCGATGTAGGGCGGCAGCGGCACGTGGCCGTGGCGCTCCATCAGGTCGTAGGGCGTCTCGTCCGGGCCGCCCTCGAAACGAAAGCGGTACAGCGGCCCGTCGGCATCCGGCCAGCGCGACAGCAGCACGGCGCGGAAGCCGCCCGCCATGAGCAGCGTGGCGCCCGGCAGCGGCTTCTTGCTGACCTTCATGTGGCAGGCCACGTCGCCGTCGGCCAGCACCCGCTCGACCAGCAGTTCGACCTTGCCGCCGCTGGTCTTCTCGCCGAACAGCCGCGCCTTGACCACCTGCGTGTCGTTGAACACCAGCAGGTCGTCCGGGCGCAGCAGGTCGGGCAGGGTGTCGAAGATGCGGTCGACCGGCGTCGTGTCGCGGCCGTCCAGCAGGCGCGATCCGCTGCGGCGGGCGGCGGGATGCTGGGCGATGAGTTCGTCGGGCAGGGCGAAGTCGAAGTCGGCGACGGTGAAGTCGCGGTGCGAGGGAGAGTTCATGCGGCTTGAGGACGGGACACGTCCGTACCAAGAAAAAAAAGGGGAGGGACAGGGCAAAATTCTCCCATGCCTGCATCCGCCCTCCAGCCTCCCGCGCCCACGGCCGCCCAGACGCCCGCCCGCAAGACGCTGAGCCCCGCGCAACTGGCGATGCGCAAGCTCGGCCTGGTGCGCGACATCGACCTGGCCCTGCACCTGCCGCTGCGCTGGGAAGACGCCACGCGGGTCGTGCGTATCGCCGACACCCGCAACGGCGACATCGCCCAGGTCGAGGGCACGGTGGTGCACAGCGACGTGCTGCTGCAGGGCCGGCGCCAGCTCAAGGTGCTGATCGACGACGGCAGCGATACGCTGGAGCTGCGCTTCTTCACCTTCTATCCCTCGCACCGGGTGGCGCTGGCCGAAGGCAGGCAGGTGCGCATCCGCGGCGAGGTGCGTGGCGGTTTCATCGGCCGGACCATGCTGCACCCCACGTTCACCTCGGTCGACGCACCGCTGCCCGACGCGCTGACTCCCGTCTATCCGGCCAGCGCGCAACTGCCGCAGGCCTATGTGCGCCGGGCGGTGCAGTCGGGCCTGTCGCGCGCCGACCTCTCCGAGACGCTGCCACGGCAGGCCGATCCCTATCCGCACGGCCCGGGGCCTTTCACGCCCGCCTGGCCGCTGGCCGAGGCCCTGCGCTTTCTGCATTACCCGAGCGCCGACGTGGCCCTGGCGACGCTGGAGGACCGCAGCCACCCGGCCTGGCGTCGCCTGAAGGCCGAAGAGTTGCTGGCCCAGCAGCTGTCGCAACTCGAAGCCCGCCGCTCCCGAGACGGCCTGCGTGCGCCGCTGTTGCCCACGGCGACCGATGCGTCCGCACTGCCCTCGCAGTTGCTGGCGGCGTTGCCCTTCGACCTGACGGCGGCCCAGCGTCGCGTGGGTGAGGAAATCGCCGCCGACATGGCCCGGCCCGCGCCGGGCGGCGAGGCGCACCCCATGCACCGTCTGCTGCAGGGCGACGTCGGCGCCGGCAAGACGGTGGTGGCGGCGCTCGCTGCCTGCATCTGCATCGAGGCCGGGCACCAGTGCGCCTTGATGGCGCCGACCGAAATCCTCGCCTCGCAGCATTTCGAGAAACTGGTCGGCTGGCTGCAGCCCTTGCTGGCCGAGCGAGGCAAGCAGGTCGCCTGGCTGACCGGAGGACAGAAGAAAAAAGAGCGTACCGCCGCGCTGGCTCTGGTCGCCAGCGGCGAGGCGGCGTTGGTGGTGGGCACGCACGCGGTGATCCAGGGACCGGTGGTCTTCGGCAGCCTGGCACTGGCGGTGATCGACGAACAGCACCGCTTCGGCGTCGCCCAGCGCCTGGCCCTGCGCGAAAAGGCCGGTGGGGAGATCGGCGGAAAACCGCGCGAGCCGCATCTGCTGATGATGACCGCCACGCCGATCCCGCGCACGCTGGCCATGAGCTACTACGCCGACCTGGATGTCTCCACGCTCGACGAGTTGCCGCCCGGCCGCACCCCGGTGGTCACCAAGCTGGTGTCCGACAGCCGGCGCGACGAGGTGGTCGGCCGCATCGCCTCCCAGCTGGCGCAGGGCCGGCAGGTGTACTGGGTGTGCCCGTTGATCGAGGAGAGCGAGGCGGTCGACCTGGTCAACGCCACCCAGACCCACGCCGACCTGCAGGAGGCCTTGCCCGGCAGCGTGATCGGCCTGCTGCATTCCCGCATGCCGCCGGGCGAGAAGAAAGCCGTGATGGCCGAGTTCAGCGCCGGCCGCATGGGCGTGCTGGTGAGCACCACCGTGATCGAGGTCGGCGTGGACGTGCCGAATGCGTCGCTGATGGTGATCGAGCACGCCGAGCGCTTCGGGCTGTCGCAACTGCACCAGCTGCGCGGCCGGGTCGGGCGGGGCGCGGCCGCGTCGGCCTGCGTGCTGCTGTACGCGCCCAACGAGGGCGGGCGGGTGAGCGAATCCGCACGCGAGCGGCTGCGCGCCATGGCCGAGACGTCCGACGGATTCGAGATCGCCCGGCGCGACCTCGAGATCCGGGGGCCGGGCGAATTCCTGGGCGCCCGCCAGTCCGGCGCCGCGCTCCTGCGTTTCGCCGACCTGGAGACCGATGCCGACCTGCTCGCCTGGGCGCGCGACCTGGCACCGAAGATGCTGCACAACGACCCGGCGCTGGCGGCGCGGCACATGGCGCGCTGGCTGGGAACGCGGGCTGAATTTCTCAAGGCGTGAGATGCGCGGGCAGCGTGGACGGATGTCGCCGCCCATAATCCGCCGGCGGTTTCGCGCCGCGCCCACAACAACACGGAGACAAGCGAAATGATGCGACGCCTACCCCTGCTCGCGGCCCTGGCCGCAGCGTTTTCCGCCGGTGTTTTCAGCGCCCACTGGCTGCCCGCCGCGGAGGCGCAGTCGGACGTACCTCTGATGCCCACCATCGTCCACCTCGGCCAGCTGACCGACGACGACATCGGCCCGCCGCGCCCCGGGCTGGACCTGCGTTCGCGCACCTATGTCAGCAAGCCGGGCGCCACCGTCGCGGTGCAGTCGGGCAATATTTTCAAGCACTACCACCGCGACGCGGACGAGATCCAGTACATCGTCGAGGGCAGCGGCAGCTTCTGGCTGGGCGACCGGCAGCAGCAGATCGGCCCGGGCGACCTGATCATCATTCCCAAGGGCACGGCACACGCGGGCTCGATGGCGACGACCGGCCGATTCAAGGCGATCGCCATCAAGACGCCGCCGCAGGCCGCGGACGACACGCACCGGATGGAGTGAAGACCGCAGCGGGTGGCGGCGCGCGGGCTGCGTATGATCCGCGCCAACCATGACGCTCACCGAACTCAAATACATCGTCGCCGTCGCGCGTGAAAAGCACTTCGGCAAAGCAGCGGAAGCCTGCTACGTGTCGCAACCGACGTTGTCGGTCGCCATTCGCAAGCTCGAGGACGAACTCGAGGTCAAGCTCTTCGAGCGCAGCGCCAACGAAGTGGCGGTCACCGCGCTGGGCGAGGAAATCGTCCGCCAGGCGCAGGGCGTGCTGGAGCAGGCGGCCGGCATCAAGGAGATCGCCAAGCGCGGCAAGGACCCGCTGGCCGGCGCGCTGACGCTGGGCATCATCTACACCATCGGGCCGTACCTGCTGCCCGACCTGGTGCGCCAGTCGCTCGGCCGCACCCCGCAGATGCCGCTGATGTTGCAGGAGAACTTCACGGTGAAGCTGCTCGAGATGCTGCGCACCGGCGAGATCGATTGCGCCATCGTCGCCGAGCCTTTTCCGGACGCCGGCCTGGCCACCGCCGCGCTGTACGACGAACCCTTCTTCGCCGCCGTGCCCAGCACCCATCCCATGGCCAATCGCGAGAGCGTCAGCGCCGAGGAAATGAAGGGCGAAACCATGCTGCTGCTCGGCACCGGCCACTGCTTCCGCGACCACGTCCTGGAGGTCTGCCCCGAGTTCGCACGTTTCTCCAGCAACGCCGAAGGCATCCGCAAGAGCTTCGAGGGATCTTCCCTGGAAACCATCAAGCACATGGTGGCCGCCGGCATGGGCGTGACGCTGGTGCCGCGCCTGTCGGTGCCCAAGACCGCCTTCGTGACCAAGCCCGCGAAGCGGCGCGCCGACGACGACCTGCCGCACGTGAAGTACATCCCGTTTTCGGGCGTGCCTCCGACGCGCCGCGTGTCGCTGGCCTGGCGCCGAAGTTTCACCCGATACGAAGCCATCGCGGCCTTGCGCAATGCCATCTACGCATGTGAATTGCCCGGCGTGACGCGATTGTCCTGACAGCAAATCGCCGACATAGTTCATGGCTGTTGGCGGCTTTTGCAGGCTCGCCTACAGTGGCACCATTTGTTCGTATCGCATCCAACTCCAGGAAAAATCCGACATGGCAACCAAGTCCAAGAACGTCAAGAAACTCAGCGTCTCCACCCTGCCAGCCGAAGGCCAGGTGCCGGCGAAGGGCGGCGTGGTCGTCGCTCCGGCCTCGGGCAGCAACCGGGCCCCGGCCATCAACATCGGCATCGCCGACGCCGACCGCGCATCCATCGCGGAAGGCCTCTCGCGTGTGCTGGCCGACACCTACACGCTGTACCTGACCACCCACAACTTCCACTGGAACGTCACCGGCCCGCATTTCAATTCGCTGCATGCCATGTTCATGGCCCAGTACACCGAACTGTGGAACTCGACCGACGTCATCGCCGAACGCATCCGCTCCCTGGGCCACTACGCTCCGGGCTCGTATGCCGAGTTCAGCAAGATCGCCACCGTGCCGGACGTGCCCGCCACGCCGCCGAAGGCGATGGAAATGGTGCGCGTTTTGGTGCAGGGCCACGAGACCGTGTCGCGCATCGCCCGTGCGTTCATCCCGGTGGCTGCCGAAGCCGGTGACGACCCGACCGCCGACATGCTCACCGCTCGTTGCACCGTGCACGACCAGACTGCATGGATGCTGCGCTCGCTGCTCGAAGACTGATCCCCCGCATCTTCGATCCCCGGAAACGGAGCGGCACAATTGCCGCTCCGTTTTTTTTATGCCTGCTCGAATGCCCGCTAGCCGCCTCTCGCTCTATCTGGACCTGATCCGCTGGAACCGCCCGGCCGGCTGGCTGTTGCTGCTGTGGCCCACGCTGGTGGCCTTGTGGGTGGCGGCCGATGGTTTTCCGGGCTGGCATCTGCTGCTGGTGTTCATCGCCGGTACCTTCCTGATGCGCAGCGCCGGCTGCTGCGTCAACGACGTGGCCGACCGGGACTTCGATCGCCACGTCAAGCGCACGGCCCAGCGACCTGTCACCAGCGGCCGGGTGTCCACACGCGAGGCCCTGGCGGTGGGGGCGGTGCTGGCGCTGCTGGCGTTCGTGCTGGTGCTGACGACCAACCGGACGACCGTGCTGTGGTCGTTCGGCGCCTTGGCCGTCACCTTGTTCTATCCGTACGCCAAGCGATGGGTGTCGATGCCGCAGGCGGTGCTGGGCGTGGCCTTCAGTTTCGGCATCCCGATGGCGTTCACGGCGGTGCGGGGCGAGGTCTCGTGGGTGCCGTTGCTGCTGGTGATCGCCAACCTGTGCTGGGTGCTGGCCTACGACACCGAATACGCCATGGTCGATCGTGACGACGACCTGAAGATCGGCATGAAGACCTCGGCGATCACGCTGGGACGCTGGGACGTGCCGGCGGTGATGGGCTTTTATGCGGTAGCCATCGTGCTGCAGGTGGTGGTTTTGCGACGTGCCGGGCTGGGATGGCCGTTCTGGCTGGCGATGGTCGCTGCCGCCGCCCAAGCGTTCTGGCATTGGTGGTTGATTCGTGACCGCAGCCGGGAAGGGTGTTTCAGGGCTTTTAGGCTGAACCATTGGCTGGGGGCTACGGTATTTGCGGGGGTTGCGTTGGGGTACGGCTTGCGTTGATGCCGGTTAGGGGCGGTGCGTTTGTGGTGCTCGGCTGCGTGATCGCGCGGTGCCTGCGAGGTAGGCGTTGTGCCTTTACGGTGGTTGCCTGTTCGATATCGCCTTGCGCTTGCGGAGGGCGCCCGGCGCTGGTGGTGGTCACCTGCTTGATCGTGCCGTGCCTGCGAGGTGCGGCAGTGCGTTTGCCGTGGTCGCCTGCTTGATATCGCACTGCGCTCGCAGAGGGCGCCCTGCGTTGGCGGTGGTCACCTGCTTGATCGCGCATTGCATACGAAGCGGGCGATGTGCGTTTGCAGCGGTCGCCTGCTCGATACCGCACTGGCGATTGAGATGTTCTTTTTCCACTGGCGTGGAGCTGAGGCCGGGAGCCGCCCGGCTGCGGGTCACTTTCTTTTGCTTCGCCAAAAGAAACTAACGAAAGAAAAGGCGACCCGGC